>Ga0153916_10000305_pt1 | contig 32172 bp, 44 predicted proteins | sample Opewatmetagenome_FD_109642 | JGI IMG/M metagenome (GOLD analysis project Ga0153916, IMG submission 109642) | Freshwater wetland microbial communities from Ohio, USA - Open water 3 Core 3 Depth 4 metaG | ecosystem: Environmental > Aquatic > Freshwater > Wetlands | place: USA: Ohio, Lake Erie...
CACGCTGGGCGACCGCAACACGCTGGGCAACCGCAACACGCTGGGCAACTTCAACACGCTGGGCGACGACAACACGCTGGGCGACCGCAACACGCTGGGCGACGGCAACACGCTGGGCGACGGACTCAGATTCGGTAAGAAGTTGACGATGTCCGGCGTGAAGATTCTGGCCGTGATGAATATGTCCAACGTGGATGGATCAGGTCGCAAGATTCTGATCATGGTACATACAGAAGGAATCAAGATTGAAGCCGGATGCTTTGCCGGTACGCTTGACGAATTCTGTGAGAAGGCACTGACGGAGAACAAGGTTCGCTATGCCAAGGTCGTTCGCGCAGCCGCCGAAGCACTGGCAGAAGACGTCAAGGAACGTGGCATCACGGGAGGATGGGAAGTATAATCGCAGTTCAACATCAAGGAGCTACCAATATGAAGACACTCAACGCATTTTGTAAACCACTGACAGCCCACGAATTCGGCAAGCCTCTGCATCACTTTAACTTGAAGATCAAAGGGCATCCGGCGACGGAACGCTACGACTTTGACGGCGTGCGCGTAACGACAGATTTCGCGATGACTAAAAAGAATGGATCAGCGTACAGCGCCGAGCTGATCAAGTTCGTCGCTGATGTTGAGGCGGACTGGGCGCGCAGGCGTGCAGCACCGCGGACACTCGGCGCTCTGTTTCTACGCTAGGAGGTGCACATGGTAACCGCGAAGAAAGTCGTGAAGAGGCCTGCCGCCAAGGCAACGCCCAAGGCAACGCCCAAGGCAACGCCCAAGGCAACGCCCAAGGCAACGCCCAAGGCAACGCCCAAGGCAACGCCCAAGGCAACGCCCAAGGCAACGCCCAAGGCAACGCCCAAGGCAACACGCGCACCGATAACGCTTCCTGCGCCACGCAGAAAGACAAAGACGGCGGAGCCGCTGCCGCCAGTACTACAGCCTCCGACGCACGCCCCGCTCTACACGGAGTGTGAGTCAAAGAGTGCTGTAGCGCCGCAGAAGCCCGCACCCGACACGCCCGAGATTGCAGTGTTCGCAAGTGCGCATCGGGAAACCTGCATTCGCATCAGCATCGGGCGGAAGAACGTGGCATACATACCGTTCGATGCGCACGGCCTCCACGTCAAGCGTTGCGGCATGGAGGCCTTCAATGAGGAGTGGTGCTTGGTCTTTGCAGGGTATAGCCCTGCGATGGCTGCGCAACGCTATCTCATGAGTTTCGCAGCACTGCACTACATTTCTGAAGAGGCACGCACCCACCTTGAAGAAATCTCTAAATCTGGGGCAATCAAATCAATTACCAAGGAGAATACCATGACCACAGCATCTAAGACCACAAAGAAAGCAACCCCGCCCGCCGTGTCTGCCAAGGGCTTTGACAAGGCCAAGGCGGCGGCAGACTACAAGGCCGCAGTCGCCAAGCCCGCCGCAGCAGGCGGCAAGGCATCGGCAGCAAAGAAGCCCGCAGCCAAGCCCGCGAAACCTGCTGCTAAGAGCACTAAGACCGCAGCTAAGAAGCCTGCTGCGAAACCTGCTGCCAAGGGTGCGAAGGCCGCTAAGAAGCCCGCAGCAGTCCGCTTCGCCGGTCGCAAGATCAAAGTTCTGAACAAGGAACACGGCGCACGGGAGGGCACCAAGCGCCAGATCGGCATGGACATCCTCATCAACAGCAAGACCACCGATGAAGCGTTCAAGAAGTTCGAAAAGTACGAAGGCATCGATGCGAGCTTCATTCGTTTCGCAGTTGACAGTGGCATCATCGCGCTGTCCGAGTAACTGCAACCACAGACGCGGCGCTACCACAGGCCGCGTCGATTTCTTGGAGGAGCTGCAATGAAGCTGTGTAGACGATGCGGGCATAGACACCCAAGCGCGTATTTCTGCGCCTTTGTAGCTGCGAATAAACGCGCAGAATTGCGCATGAAGCCATTTGACAGATTCATTCAGCAATGGCGGCGCAGTAGAGAAAGGAGTTCGTAATGCTGAAGATATTCATACCTAGCTGGCGACGCCCAGCTACAACCACAACGCCCGCCCTGCTCGATGCGTGCGGCATAGATTACAAATTGGTGATCCGCGAAACTGAATACGCGGAGTACCTCAAGAATTTCAACAAGAAGAAACTGTTGGTCATCGGCGCGGAAGACGGGCTCAACCTTGCGCGGGAATATACGCGCTCGCTGCTCAAGAAGAATGAGTGGTGCCTGCACATGGACGACAACGTGCTGGGCTTTATCCAGTGCGAAAAGAAGTTCTACCACGCGCATGACGTGGTTCCGCTTGACGATGGCGAAGACATGGTGACCCGCGCCAAGTGGCAGCCCACCATGAACCACAAAGTATCGTTCAAGGAATTCTACGACCTCGTCGTATCTGACACCGTCTTCAAATGTGTGCAGCGCGGCGCGTATCTGGCCGGATTCAGCGCCCACGACAACCCAGCGTTCCGCTATCGTAAGTTCACGGATGTGGGCTACGTGTGCGGCAAGACGATGCTGATGTGCAACCAAGGACTTCCGTGGGTACAGTCCTACGAGTCGTCAGGCGAGGACTACGCGCTCACCGCCGCGCACCTGTACGAGAACGGCAGGGTGCTCATCAACAAGTGGGGACATCCCATGCGGAAGCACTACATGGCGGGAGGGTGCGGCCCGTACGATGAACGGCTATCAGCCATGATGCGCGCACAGCAAGACCTCTGCCTGCGCTACGGCGACCTCTTTGCAATCAAGAACGAAGGCAAGGAGGACAAGCGTCAAGGCGAGCTGCGACTGCGCTTCAACAGCTTGGAGCAGGTTGCCAAGTGGCGCGCAGACCTACCCCACGATCCGAATTGGAGGATGAAATGACAAGGCTGTTCAACACAATCAGCATAGAAATCGCCAGCTTGTGCAACCGAAAGTGCGACTGGTGCCCTGTTGCGTACAACGACCGCCCTGACGAACGCATGGAGGGTGCGGTACTGGAGCGCATACTCGCGGATCTCAAGGCGCTGAACTACAACGGTCGCGTGGAGTTGTATCTGTACAATGAACCGACTCGCGAGCTGACGTACCTGATCAACGTGATCACGCGAGTTCGGTACATGCTGCCGCGCGCCTGCATCATGATTGCCACGAACGGAGACTACTTGCGCGGCGTAGGGAACATTCTTCAGCTCTATGCGGCGGGGCTTAATCAGCTACTCATCAACTGCTACACCAAGGGACTGATGGAACGGCGTAAGAAGTGGGTTGAAGGCTTACCGGACGGCATTACGCAGGACGCCGGTGTGTACGCCAATACAGGGCCGCACAAGCGCATCGTGGATATCATGGACAAGAGCAACCCCGCCAGCTTTGGGAAGGGTGTGTTCTCACTAGTGAACCGAGCAGGTAATATCCCGAACTTCAAACCGGCGCTGAAGAAGCCCGTAGAACGTATGTGCGTCAAGCCGTTCCGCATTCTCAACATCAACTGGCGCGGCGATGCGCTGATCTGTTGTCAGGACTATCACGGCAAGGTGAATATCGGAAACGTATTGTCGCTCGGCGTGGAAGGTTTGTGGAACCATGCAGTATTCAAAGAGTACCGCCACAAGCTGTACGCCAAGAATCGCAGCCTACCGCTCTGTCGCGAATGTGATTGCCATGCGGGGGCGTACCCGCACAACGTACCTGTTCCGGACTAGGAGATACTATGAACAAAGAAAACTTCAAGAAGATGCTGTACTGGATGGAAGAACGGCAGCGAATTTATCTGCGAAAAGAAGCGGGAGAACCAAAGCCATGGACAAAAGACCCCATCCTCCGCGATAACAAGTTCTGCAATGTTTACAGGGAGCAGGACAAGACTACTGTCTGGATCAAGGAAAACTGGCGCGATCCATATGCAGATCACGAAGATCTATGGTTTGCGATGCTGGTAGCGCGGCTGATCAACAAGCCGGACTCGTTGCAAGAGCTGGGTGTGCCGCTGCCGTGGAGCGCCAAGCGGTTCACGCAGGTGATACACAAGCGCACGCAGCGCGGAGACACGGTGTTCAGCGGTGCGTACATAGTCAGCACGAACGGCATCGCAATGGATAAGGTGGACTACCTTGCGGAGCGGGTACTGACGCCTATCTGGAATGCGCGTAAGCAGGTTCGCCCAGTGGCTGTGGACACACTGGACGCCTTCCACAAGCGCCTCATTCAATTCAACGGAGTAGGGTCGTTCATCGGCGCGCAGGTCGTGGCGGATATGAAGTACACGCCGATACTGTGCAACGCCGATGACTGGTACGCATTCGCTGCCAGCGGGCCGGGAAGCCGCCGTGGACTGAATCGTGTACTGGGCAGACCGCCCGCTGCTGCGTGGTCTGAAGAGGGCTGGCGGAACGCACTGCGCGAACTGTGGGTGGCGCTCGGCGATGACAAGCGATACGCCAAGCTGCGCGCAGAAGGTGTATTTCCGCAGCCTGTTCACTGCCAAGATCTGCAGAATGTATGTTGTGAATTCGACAAGATGATGCGGATCAGTAACGGTGAGGGGCGTATGAAGGCAACTTACAAAGGAGGCGCGTGATGGTACGAACAATCACAGTAAACAATGTCAATGAGGCGTTGAGCGAGGCGCTCTGGCACCTCAAGACGGAGGGCGTGGTCACGGACTCACGGAACGGCGCGGTACTGGCTGCGCCGGACCCCGTGATCACAACGTACACGCAGCCCACGCAGCGAGTGATGCTGTCTGCGCTGCGCGATGCAAACCCGTTCTTCCACCACATGGAGGCGATATGGATGCTGGCCGGTGCGAACGACGTGGCATTCCCCAGCACGTACGCCAAGCAGATCGCGGCATATAGCGACGATGGCGAAACGCTGAATGGCGCGTATGGTCATCGCTGGCGGACGCATTTCGGCGGTGATCAACTGGTGTGGCTGATCAACCTGCTACGTAGTGATCCACACACGCGGCGCGCAGTGCTTGGCATGTGGGACGCCAGCAGCGACCTCGCCAAGACACAAAGTAGCAAGGATGTTCCCTGCAATACGCACGCCTACTTCAGCACGACGCGCGGAGCACTTGATATGACGGTGTGCTGTCGCAGTAACGACGCCGTCTGGGGCGCGTATGGCGCGAACGCGGTTCACTTTTCTATGCTATTGCAGTTCATCGCGGAGGCCGCTGGGCTGCCTGTGGGTCACTATCATCAACTGAGCAATAATCTGCACATCTACCTTGACCGACCAGACGTTGACCGGTTGATCTTCCGCAGCACCGACAGGATTGATGTGAAGTACCAGCCAGACACGCGATATCAATACTGGTACATGCAGGCCATCAAGCCGCTGATACTTCCCGCTGAACACTATACGGAATTCCTGCGCGATGCCGAGGAGTTCGTCAGCGACCCAACCGGCGATACGCAGTTCCGCACATGCTACTTCAACGAAGTGGTCGCTCCTATGCAGGTCGCGCACATGGCGTATCGTGAGCGTGACTTTGAAGCCGCGCTGATAGCGTGCGTAGACATCACGGACACTCCGTGGCAGACAGCGTGCAGCGAGTGGCTGGAGCGTAGGAGGAACAATGCAAAATAAATTGAACTTGATCATGCGTGGTGGGCGCGTCAAGCGGTATCACGTGATGGACACGCTTAAACAGCAGACAGTCGCGGAGCATAGCTTCGGCGTGGCATGGCTGGTGTGGTTGTTGTGCGATGGACGGCCTAGCGTGGAGCTAGTGATGGCCGCCCTCCAGCACGACCTCGCGGAACACGTGACCGGCGACCTACCCGCACCAGCCAAGCGCAGTCTCGGCATTAGCAAGCAGTTTGAAGAATATGAATCCGCCATCATGGCCGACGCACGAATGCCGCAGGTGATGCTGACGCAGGCAGAGCGGCGCACTTTGAAGTTCGCAGATACGTGCGACCTTATGCTGTACTGTTTGCGAGAAATGGAACTGGGCAACTACGGCATCCATGAGGTCTACAAACGTGGTCGTCAGTACATCTGCGAACTCGGCGAACGTAGCACCAAGGAGTCTGAACTTTATAACTACATTCAAGGAGTGGAACGTGAGCTCGTCAGCAAACACTAGACAGGTCGGCGGTAAACACTACAGCAGCCAGTATCAGCACTGGGATTTCGCGCACGATGCCTTCGGTGACGGCTACTTCCAAGGTCAGATCACCAAGTACGTGTTCCGATGGAAAAAGAAGAACGGCTTGGAGGATCTAAACAAGGCCGCGCACTTCCTGCAGAAACTCATAGAGCTGCGGGATGGGCTGGGCGTGGCGGGGCTGCTTGTGCAACTGCTTGTGCAAGCGTTCTACACATTGTCAGGGCAGCGCGCGCTGGCGCGCAAACTCGTACAGCAGTTGATCAAAGCGAACGATGTAGGCATTGCTGAGTCCCTCGTGATGCAGTACGTGGCGGACGGTCGCCGCGATTCGCTGGCGCGCGCTGCGCGAATACTGGGGCATCTTATCTACAGCCTGTCCGAGGACGCCTGCGGCGCGTGCGGCGCGTCTGCGCGGTACGTTGATCAAGATGGCGGCCCGCCATGAGCCGGTCGGCGTTCGGCCCCGCGCTGCGACGTGTACTGGCGCGGGAAGGAATTACGCCAGCGGAGCTATCGCGCGCGACGGACATGGATCCCGGTAACGTCAGCACGATGTTGAGCGGGCGCGGGCGGGAGCCGTCGCTGCCTACGTTGCGCAAGATCGTCAAGGTGCTGCCAAAGAGCGTAGATATTCGGGCACTAATACTAGGGGCTGATTCATGAATTGCAGATGCGGTGGCGTCGCAGTGGTGCGCGGGCGGATCATCATTGGCAGCAAGCTGCGACGTAAACTTGAGTGTCGAACATGCGGTAGACGCTGGTACAGTTATACACGGATTATCAACCACGCAGACAGGGTGTCTGCATTAACAAGGAGAACTGAAATGGAAATAAAAGTAACTCGCGGGGAGCTTCTGCAGTCACAGGCGGCTCTCGGCAATCTGGGACGCGTGAGTCTGCCAGTGCAGAAGGATGGCTACTGGCTTGTCAAGACCCTCGCTAAGATCAATGCGGCGGTGAAGCGTGAACTGAAGGCAGCGCAGAAGGAGAGCAATCGCCTGCTCGAAGAGCTCGGCGAGGACGTGCTTGACAAGGACGGCAATAGAACCGGACAGCGAGGCATCGCGCAGACCAATGTGGAATCTATGAATCTGTACTCCGATGCGATGGAGCAGTTCAATTCGGAGTTCGTCGCGCTGCCGGAAGTCAGCAAGGTGAAGCTGTCTGTATTGGAAGAGGGCAGCGTATCTATGACGCTGGCTGATCAGGCCTCGCTTCTGTGGCTGTTTCAGGAGTAGCACCTAGCAGGTGCCGCCTCTGATGGACTGGTGGCGGCACCGCACACTAACGGGATCTGTTATGGAAAACACAGAATACAAAGCACTATCAGCATTCGAGCAGATTGATCTACAAAAGCAAAACGCAAACTTACAACATCAATTCGACAGACGCACCCTGATGCTGTACGTTTCGAGCATCATCGTATTCGTTATCGGATGCTTGCTAGGCTCAATCGGAAATCAAGTAACCAAAGATTCGGCGAATGAATGGTTCCAGGCTCAAGACAAGTCAGCACAAATCGACTTCATGATTGCCAGCTTGGATAATGAGCATAAGCGGGCCATTGCTGAACACTTCTGTTCGCTTAACCCGACTGCTCGTGATATTTGCGCCAATGCGAAATTGATAAGGCCGGTGAAATGATTATCCTTGCGCAGCCTTTGTTATTGTTGCTTGGCCTATTGGTTGCTTTTATTGCTATGGAGATATTGAAATGAAATTCTTAAAGAATGCTGGTGGATGGGCTTTTGGATTGATTACTTTCGCAGCTTGCACTACATGCACAACTCTGGGCCATTATGCAGAAACGTGGGCGATTGGTTACTTTGTTGGACTTGCGTTTGCTGCTTTTGGTGGAATAGCTGTAGCGCTGACCATGATTGGAGATTGATTATGACCGCACAGAACGAAGAGAAGATGGTGACAGCATTTGAATTGCGCCATGCTGACGCTAAGTTTATCTCAGTAACACTCGTAGAAGAATTCAATGCTGGATACAAAGCCGCCATCGCCCAAGGAGAGCAAGAGCGCAAGTTCTTACTCGAAACAGTCGAATCATTGCAATTTCAGCTTGGAGACAAAATTATGAAATTCGAATTTCAACTCTCCGAATCCCAAAAGCGCGAGGCAGCACTTCAAGCAGAGATGGATGAGCTGAAAAGGAAGTTGGCGGAGCAGCAGGCTACAATGTATGCAGTTCTAGTACAAGAACTCGCAGATAAGCACGGCAAGGAAGAACTCACCAATCTCTTAGTAGCAGAGCGCAACAATGCTTATTCCAAACTGGAATTTATACGCCATCTGAAAGGGCCGATTATTGGCGGAATTGCTATTGGATATAGCAACGACGAAGGCGGGTTTACTATCGTCAAAGAATGTCCTGCGTCACTTGTTCAGGAGCATGAAGCAGAGGCTAGAGCAGCAGAGCGCAACAAGGTACTGGCTGAAATGAGCCATATGGAGCCGGTTGGTTATGTTCGTTCCTACGGCGTGGAGTGCTTGCAAGGGACGCTTATGAATCAAACAACAGGGAGAATCCCCCTTCCGTCTAGCACTACGATTGACCCGTATCCGGTAACAGACGATGATATTCCGCTGTATGTTATTCCAGAATCTCCACAACCAGCAGCGCAGAGTGAAGGGGAATAGAGTGAGACAGCCTGAAATTTATACAGCCAACACACTGCGCCAATGGGATGAAGCAGTACCGAAAGAGCGCAATGGTAACTACTACATTCCAGCGCGGCCTGTAGGTCATAATTTGTATCCAGTGCTGCACAGATTGAAAGTTGCGTGGCAAGTATTCATAGGTAAATACGATGCTGTTAATTGGGAGAACCAAAATGACTGACATACTGGATAGGCTCAATACATTCGATCATGGCTACGCAGCAGCGGAGGCAAAATTCGAATCCGAGAACGCCGAACTGAAACAGAAGCTGGCAGCTTTTGCTGCCACTAAAAAATCCTTGTGGCACACGGTTGATAAAGCCAATGAACAAATAACCGAAGATGAAGCAACCATCGAATCCCTCAACCTGCGAGTGTCGCGGCTGGTGGATGCGGCGCAAAATTATCTTGACCACAGTATGCCCACGAGACTCACTCATGAACATTGTGGTTCACAGTCTGGTCTTAAAGACGCACTCTCCTCCGAATCCGACTCCCAATGGCTGCGTGAGAAGCAGGCGGATGTGATTGAAATGGCAAAACAGCAATTTAGAGAATATGAAAAGGAGTTCAGAACTGATGAGTTATTCATATCGTCAGTGATCGACGAACTGGAAGAACTGCAAACCGAACTCCGCAACCCATCACCAGCAGAGGAAAGTTGAAATGGCGCGCAATAAAAACATCAACAAGATAATTGGGGATGGCTTCGTTGAATTGCAGAAAGAGGTTATCGCACTTCGTACCGAGCGCGATGCTCTACAGGCTTGGAAGGATGAGGCGGAGAAGCAGGAGCCGGTTGCTGCGGTTAGGATATGGGACGAATTTAGCATCAACACATTCGAATTTGAACAATATGCTGGATTTCGTAATCTTCCAGTTGGGGAATATAAACTCTACCTTAATCCAGCACCAGCAAAGGAAGGATATGTGCTTGCCGGTTACTTCATGCTGCACAACGGCATCCCGACAAAAATTGCCGATGAGTATGTCGGTAAAGGGCTGGATGATGGAGTGGATGAATTCCCGCTTTATCGCAAGGAGAAGTAAAATGGACAAAGAAACGCTTTATACGCTCGGCAAATCTTACCAATGGTTTGATGGGAATCGCAAAGAATCATGCGAAGGATGGACATTCAATACAGAAACTCAACTTCTCTCATTCGCCCAATCCTGCTGTGATTGGCAGAAAGAGAAGGATGCGCAGATTTGCGACTATATAGCTGCCAGTCATCTTGAATTCGTTGGTGACGCCGCGGACTGTGCAGACGCAATCCGAAACGCGAAGGAAATACCTCGGCGCGCCATCTAGAACTGATACTCAACGTGCAGCCCAGCATATCCGTCGCCGTCCGTGAACAGCTCAATGCTGCCGCCTACGTGCAGCGCCTTCATCTGCACAAAGTTACCGCCTACGGCAAGCTGCCCCACATTCCCGATCTTGGTTTTTACGCCGTACCCCATGCGTACGTAGTACCGGCGCTCGGCCGCCAGCCACGGCAGAGGGTCATTACGCACTGACACAGACACATCGCCACTCTTATCGTCATAGACCGCCACGGCTGTGAACGGCTGGCTCGTGATGGGAAACTGCGCCGTCTCAACAACGTGCTTGCTGGGATCGTCCTGGACGGTCTGCGGTAGACCCAATTTTCGCTTGGCGGCGGGCGGAAGCGCCTTGACCGGAGCGCCAGATATCGGAGCCTTCGCCATTCCGGCAACTGCTTTGTCATCTTTGGTTTCGGTATAAATGCCGACCGGCGCAGACCGTAGATAGTTCCAGACTATCACCAGCAGCGCCAGGCCAGCGAGCAAGACTGTGTATGGTTTCCAGCTGGTCACAGTTTAGTCTCCTCGACAGGCTTCGCAGACGCTGTGGCGTTCACGCCGCTATCCAACATGTAGCCGCCAGCAAGTGCAGCACCGATGCCGAAAAAGCAGATGGACGGCATGGTGTGCGTAGTAACTGCCAGATTCCACAGCAACACAGGGTCAATCCAGTCAGACACCCCAGTACCGGCAGCCATCGCCGCGACTGCAAAGATTGAGCCTCCCGATTTGACTGACGCAGCCGGATTGTCGGTGAATATGTATTCCAGCAGCGTCGAACTTGTGCGTCCGCTGTGCCGCAACTTGATCCAGTGAATCGCCGCGCCAATCAGCATGAGCACCAGCACGAAGGCGAATGCGTTGAGATTGATGCTATCGCCCATCGGGGCGACGACTGTGCTTGCTTGTTCCATGACTGCCTCCTAACAATTGTATTGGTCTTGTTCCGGCAGGCGCGGTGCCATCGCCGGAGACATCGATGGGATGTAGAACCGGCGTTTGGACAGCGGCGGCACGCGCTGGACATGAACCCAATGCAGCCAGCTTCCGTCCGATTGCTCTTTTGACGTCCACTCGAAGCGTTCAACCCACAGACCTAGCTCCGCCAGCCTGCCTTGATTCTTGCAGCACCAGCGAGCGAGATCGCGGTTCGGCGTGTCCCGCACGTCGCAGGCTTCCGCCGTTATGTGGCGCGAGTGCTCGGCGGCGTTGCTGGTGGCGCAGTTAACCTGAGCAGGCCGCCAGCCGCTGGCGCAGTCAGTAAGAATGATCCCCGTGTCTGCCGCAAACATGCCGAGCAGCTTGTCCACGACGAACACCGTCACTTCTCCGTTGCTCTTGATCTTCTGCGTAAACTCATCAGGATAGATTGTGTCTCGACCCATCCAATACTGCGGCATAAAAATCATTTCAATCCTCCATAGTGAAGCAGCGCCCAGATGGCACCGACGGCGGCCACAAATCCGGCCAGCCACTTGGTAACGCGCCCTATCAGCTGGACTCCCTTCACGAAGCCCTTGGCGTTGTTCCACGCTGACATTATCTCTAGTTGAACCTCGTTCTGCGCGCGAATCGCCCTCAGCTCTTCCATCAGTTGCGACTGCAGTGCGTTCAGCGCTGCCTCATGCAGCAGCAGATCCTGCTCGCGCAGCTCTTCCAGGCGCTTAAGTCTGGTAGTCAGCTCGCCAACGGCTCTGTGGTCATCAGCACGCCGCTTCTCTGTTCTGCGTTCTTCGTCCATGGTGTGCGCACTCAGAATACACGAACACGAACTTCACCGCGAGCGCCAGCGGCTCCGCTTCCGCCGCCGCCTGCCGGAGCCACGCCAGTTCCGCCAGTAGCTCCTCCCGCCCCGCCCCAGTAGCCTATCCCACCACTAGGAGCGCCATCAGCCGATCCGCCGCCACCACCAAACCAACTTCCTCCGGCGTACCCACTGCCAGTCTGCCCACCGCAGCCTCCACCGTACATAGAAGCTCTGCCCTGCGGAACGCTTCCATTAGTCGAACCACCGGCTTCATTGATCGCAAATCCGTTCGCAGATGCAACCACTCCTGACGCACCTGCGACACACCCGTAGCCTCCCGCGCCGCCAGTACCGCCACCGCCGCCACCCCCCGAGCCCGACTTACCGCCTGCTCCGCCGTATGCTGTAACAATTCCAGCGAACGTCGAATTGCCGCCATTCGTCCCAGGATTTCCGGCGGGGCCGCCAAGACCTACAATCACTGATTCTGTCGCATTCAATTGCGAAGCATATACGATGATGGATGAGTAACCGCCCCCACCCCCGCCGTCCTGTGAGACTACGCTACCACCACCGCCGCCTGCCCATGCTTGTATCTGTACTAAAGCGCTAGGCGCGAGGCCTGCGGGCTTGATCCAAGTGCCACTTACCGTGAATGCTTGATAGTCATTCGTTCTATCTACGTAAGCTGTAGTCGCGACTTTTGTGCTGCTATCGTTCGCAGGTTGCGTTGTAGCTGTAGCGCCCGCCGACAAAGAATTCGCAACCGCAGCATCACCTGTGATGCTGATACCCCAAGTCCCCGATGCACCGGTTCCAGTCAGCGGAGCGTACACTGTGCTGTTGACATGCGACCAACCAGCGCCGCCAGTGTCTGGATTTGCTACATTGTTGTCTGCCGTGCTCACCCACAGCAATCCGGTCGTGATAGCCGATTGTACGATAGCGCCCTTGGGATAGCCGCCAATGTTGGTTTGGTACGTGCCGTCGTAGTACACAGGTCCACCAGCGGCCCACCAGCGCGCATGAGCAGACACGTCGCGCAAGATACCGTTCATGTCCTGTCCGAACGGCGGAACACCTCCCGCGTTGATCGGTGTGAAGTTCAACGGTGGAAAACCGTCCGTGTATGATGCTGCGCCATTCTGAATGCCGATCTGCGATGCAATCGGAACAGTTCGTACGTACGCGCCCCCTGCGCTATTGGCGAATGGGATCTGTATTTTTGTTGGAGCAGCTGAGTCAGTCAGGCTATACGCGGGGGACATGAGCACCAGTGTCGCGGCCAGAAACCAATTGATTGTTTGTCTAAACATGCTATTCTCCTATCACGCGAAGCTATATAGTGGAAACACACCGGTCGGCTTTGGCAGCACTCCGGATCCTTGAATCACAGCCTTCTCTACGGGTGTCGTCACGAAGTTGAATACATAGGTCAGCGTCATATCGTTATTATCCTGCACATGGCAGTCTCCGCGCCCAGGAAACAGGTTCAGCATGAGTTGGTTGATGCTGGTGATGGAGCAGTCGGTTATGTTTGCAAGAGCTTTCGCGAAGATAAGCAGTCTGAACGCATCAGCCGAGAGCGTGTTGTTTGCGGTCACAGAACCTCCGCTGAAGAATGCTCCTTGCCCAAACCCTACCGAGCTGAGCGTGCCAGCTTCTTCAAACCCGAAGTCCAGTCCTGCCACGGTGGGAACTACCCGCGTGACTCCCACGATGCGCCCCCAGATGTCGAGTCCTGCATCCTGCGCCGTATCCACGTTCCAAAGTAGATCGTAGAACGCATCCATGTTTGCGGTCGGGTCAATGTACTGCGCGAAATCCTGGATTAGCTGAAGCAGTATGGGGCTGTTCGCGTACTGGCTGATCACCGTCGTGTTGAAGTCGAACGGAACAGGTGTGCCGATGGCGCTCTGTCCGATGACGAACTGTCCTATTGAAGTTGGAGTGGTCATGCCGATGCCTTTAGTATGCGGTACACTTTACCAAGACTACATCTCCAGCAGTCCACGCTGTTGCCGCCCCCGTTGTTCTTGAATAGTTGCCAAGCGTGACGGAAGTTGCCGATGTTGTGTTCTCCGCTGTAACGAAAGCTGCTGCGTTAGAAATATCGGCTGCATCACACACCCATCCGGCGGTCGCGGAAGGCATAGTGATGACGCCCGTGTTCGCAGTTCCTCCACTGCCTATGATGATATAGAATGCCGCCGTATTATTGGCCGTGATCGATGGATTAGTTCCGAACCCGCTTGCTATCGTCGGCGCAGTTCCGGAAATAATAACATGCGATGTTCCGTCTAGAAGGGCGGGAACTACCACAGCGCCCTTCAGATATGTTGCTGTAGTGCTGGCGTTACCGAGCACAACTTGATTGCTTGCCGTGGTGATGGCGTTCTGGCCTATGGCAATAGAGTTCGATACGTTGGCATTGCTTCCGCTCTGCATTCCTATGAAGATGTTATTGGAGCCAGTAGTGGGCGGCGTCGTTCCTGCTGTACCAGCCTGATATCCTAGGCTGACATTCCCGCTTCCCGTCGTGACCGCGTACATCGACTGCATGCCTATCGCGGTATTGTTCGATCCTGCGGTTATGGCAAAGCCTGCCTGATCACCGACGCCGACATTGTTATTCGCGCCGGTGGTCATGACATTAAGTGCAGAAACTCCGACTGCCACATTGTCATTGATATTCCCGCTGGCAGCCTCCATTGCGCTGACTCCGAGAGCGGTATTAAACGTGCCTGTCGTTATATTCGCGCCCGCGCTACTGCCGAACGCAGAATTGTTATTTCCAGATGTCAGATTAGTCAGCGCGCTGTCGCCGAACGCAGAATTTTCGCGACCTGACGTATCCGCCTTGAGCGCGAGCGCACCGAATGCGGTCTCGTCAATGCCAACAGAAGATCCCGCTGCAAACAGGGCGTGATACCCAAATGCCGTCACATCAGTCGCTACTATACCGGAAGGTATTCCTGTTCCAAACAACGTCTGCTTGAGCGCGTCGTTCACTCGCACGAACAAACTGCCACTGCGATTAATGTCTCCGGAGAAGTCAAGTGTGGTTGCGCTAACGGCAGCAGGAGCTGATGCTCCGATGGCTGGAGGGCTTGCTAAGTACGTAGAAAAACCGGAGCCGCTCACAGTGGAGGATGCTGAGAGCGTTGTAGCGGCGACAGGACCTGAGATGCTCAACGCCGTCGTAGCTGTATCTGCGTTACCAGACAACGCACCTGTGAATGTAGTGGCCGTGACCGTGGTGAAATTACCAGCAGCGGGCGCTGATGCACCTATCGCTGGAGGGCTTGCTAAGTACGTAGAAAAGCCGGAGCCGCTTACCGTTGACGAGGCGGAGAGCGTTGTGGCGTCAACAGGCCCAGATACAGAGGATGCCAGCGTTGCCGTTGCTGCATTCCCCGACACAGCGCCTATGAATGTCGTAGCAGTGGCCGTAGTAAAATTTCCGGTAGAAGGCGCTGACGCCCCTATCGCCGGAGGACTCGCAAGATATGCGGCGAATCCAGCGCCACTCACTGTTGACGAGGCGGACAAGGTGGTGGCCGCGACAGGGCCGGAGACGCCTGATGAAGTACACGTGAACACGTTTGCTATAGACGTGCAGTCACCGGAAATCAGCGCATTGAGTTGGTTTCCGAGCCCATCCCAGTATGGAACCGAGTTGACAGCTCCAGGCGTGTAGTCCAGCTTCGCCGCAAAGTATGAGTTCCACTGCGCAGCGGTCGGAACTTGCCCGTAATACAGACCAGGACTGGAGCCTCCCGCTAGCGCGGTGACCGAACCGATCGCGACGCTTATCGCCAATACCAAGAATTGAATAATCTTTTTCATGCTGTTCTCTCCTAAACCAAAGTCACTGCGATGTTGGCTATGTCAGTCGCCGGAATTTCATCGATCGGAACCACAACTTGATCAAGATTTGCCGTTGTCGTGCCTATCTTGATGGACACGATCTGCACCCACGAACCGAGCACCGCGACTGTCGAATAGTACCTGCTCGCAAATAATACGGAGCCAATTCTTGCACGCGGCCCTCCATCACCACCGGCGAATGCGCTGATGATGGCACTCTGTATCTGCGTTGCCGCATCCGCCGGTACGCTGGCGCTGTTAGCAATGCTGATCGCGAATTTAATAGTCAGCGGCGTCGGGCGTTGGAACTTCACACTGTATGTAGGGAAGTTCGGACTGAACAATGGATTCGTATCAGTCACAGATACTGTCGTCGTTCCGTTGTACGCACATCCGGGCATCTTCTTTCTCAGAATTGCCGTGGCAACATCCACGTCAGCACCGCCCTGCGCGCACAAGTAGATAGAGTTCGCTGCAATGGTCACCCCAGTAATGACGGTCGGTGCGCTAGTATTATTTTCTGTGATGTACGCGTCAGACACGCCAGATACGTCAAGCACGCTGCCGAGGACCGACGCCAGCATGCCCTGTGAGTTCGCGGCGACAGATTGCTGTCGGCGTGTTTCGAACGCCGATCGGCTTTCAACGTCCTGTCCTAGAACGCCGTCAGCAGCATTCGTGATGCTGTCCCAGCCAGGAACTGCGCGGTAGATTTGATTCAGAGTGCCCGCAGGACAGGCGATAGGCCCGGCAATTGCGCACGCAAATGTTGCAGCGATGCTTCCGCCAATTGGAATCGTAACATCGGCCGTGTTCAGATAGACACTGCCATCCGCAGCGACGGCCTGCGCGTTGGCCGGTACGACTGTTCCGACGGCTCCAACCAATGTCACGGAGACTGTCGTGGGAAGCGCGGGCAGACGCGTCATAAAGTAGATGCGGCCTATACCGTCCTGCATGCGCCCAGTTGAATATGCGGGGTCCATCTGTGACAACATGCTCACGAACTGCGCATTGGCTGCTGCGACGATGGCTGTCTCGCTCGTGGCTAACTGGCCTTGCGGCGTCTCCAGCGATGGATTCAGGTTGCCGCCGAATGCAACGTTCATGTCCTGCTGCACGCCAGCCAGTATTGCGGCTTCCGTCGGAATGACGAGACCTGCGGATGTTATCTGCAGCGGTGGAACATTCGTTGTCATCGTGTTTGTCCTAGAAAGTTACGTTCTGCGCCTGCCCAGTTGCGTCGATTACTTTGAGGTTGCCGGACGCGACGCGATCTGTGTACGAGATATCGGTACACTGCGCCGCCACCACTTCCGGAACCGTGAGCGCGGCAGCTTCTAGCTGTGCGGCAAGGAACAGCGGTGATTGTCCTGCACCAAGTATGCTCTGGAAGTATGGCAAGCCCTTTGACTGATCGTAGTACAGCTCGCCAAGAAACAACTTGGCCGCGCTCGCCACATCTTGCGCGATAGCGTATGGTCTGTTCGCAAGCGCTATGTTTCCGTGGGCATCCAGCAGCAAGTCCCAGCTCACAGGCTCTAGAAGTATGGTGTCCATGTCATTCAGCCTTTAAGACTGTGGTGGCCACGGTGGCCGCCGGTGTCGTTGTAGGCGAGCCTGTCACGCCGCCCTGCGGATCTGTGTGTACGTGGGAAGTAAGCCACGTCAGCAGCGTAGAATTCAGCAATGTCTGTAACGCAGAGCCCGTATTCTGAAGATTGATGTGCGGACTGCTGATATTCACGTTGCCGGTCGCCGTGATATTGATATCGTTGCCGCTGAACTGCACATAGTTGGTCGGCGTGCCGTTCAGCACACCGCCAAGGTATATCCCATCAGACATGCTGAACCGCCGTGCCGATCCTGGACTGGCCTGCTTCTTCGTATTTTTGACAACAGAAATATCCTTGTCCGCGAATACCGCGAAGCCGATGTCCCCTACTACTGGATCTAGAATCACAGCATTTGCGCCGCCCTGTATCCGCGCGTACGGAATATTGTAGAGCACTCCATGTGGAACCGCGTTGCCGAATCCGTCTTGCTGACTCACCAGTGGTTGAACATCGACGAATCCTACAGCAGCAACTCCATCAGAATTTGTCACGCTTTCTACCCGAACCAACGCCGCGACATTCAGCTCCCCCAGTATCTGCCGAATGAGGAACGAGAGCGCGTTGAATTCGGTAACTCCAGACTCGGGATCCTGCAGACTTTTGAATGCTTGCTCGTTCATATATTTTGCGGGTAGCAGTCGATAGTCGTGAACCACGGGCCTCCAGGAGCTTCGCTGGAAAGATTGTGGATGTAGTTGAATACGTTGAATGCACCCTGTCCCAGAGAACTCTTTAACTGGATCTCACCACCTAGTACAATGTGCGGCGTGAACAGTGACTTCACGGTCAAACCTTGGCTTGACATGGCTGGATAGCCCACCATACCGGTCTCGGGTGCGATCAGCGGTATTTCAGAACCAGTCACCGCCGCGCCCTTGGGCCATATTGTCAGCTTGCCAAATTCTATCTTGTAATTGATCTGCGCGGCACGCGCGCATGCCTTCAATTGCTGCCACGCCGTTCCAGGAAAGTACGGATTAGAGAGTTGGACAGAAACGCCGCTGTTCACGAAACCTAAGCCCGCGCTCTCCGCGATGGTCTTCATGATATCTGAGGCGTCTGCACTGCCAGGATAGCTCAGAGCATTTACAGGCTTCACTGCAAGTCCCATGCCGACGTATGCAATCACATTGAACGGAACTTCTGGTGCCCCACTGTAGTCTGCCCATGCAGAAAATATAGTTCCCTGAAACACCACCGTCATTCCACTATCGTCACCCGCAGAGAGCAGAACTTCGTTCTTTTCCTTCACCTGTCCGAATGGTCCTATGACTGTCATCTGGTTCATCATAGACTGCGTAAGACCGAAGACGCGCAGATGCAGCGCGCCCATGCTCTCGCCGCATGGCGCTGAAATGTCTGCGAACATGCGTAGATCGGAAAGCGTGACCGTGCTACCAACTTGCGCGCCGAATGTTCCGGTTCCGAGCGTGATGGTCAGTTCAAGTTTTTTCTTGCTGAATGAGTCAGTCACAGATCACTCGCTTCCAAATACGCAAGCTGATATCGCGCACCGAGACCGTCGTACGTCGGATCACTAGACCCCTGTGTATCCGTGAAAATGAAGTCGCCAACGAACCCAGTGTACGCCGCGCGCACGATCTTGTTGTTATTCAGACACGGCACGCCCAGCGCAATGACCGTCCCGTTCAACAGCACATCCATGCGCAGCATTCCATCAGGCATCGTATAGACGCTGATCTGGCATGGCTGTCCCGCGAGCGTGATACTGACTTGCTGCGCTGGAACAGCATTAAGCGGAATTCCCTGCATTATAGAATGCCTCCGGACACGGTGGGCGCGGCGGACGGGTACGTCTGCCCGTTGTTTATCGATGCCTGCGCTGATGGAACAGTCTCTGTCGGGCTTATCCCTCCTGGCTGAGAGAATGCAGCCGATGCTTGTCGGATTTCGGTGAAGTGCATAATCGCGACAATGATTCCTGCGCCATTGAACGAAGAACGGCGAATATCGCATTTGTCGATGTTCGCGCGTGGATATGAACGATTCGGCGTCACTATCGTGAACAGATCCAGCGATGCCTCAAGAGACTCAAGTGTCGCGAGAAAATCCGTCATCGCCTTCTTGCTTCCGCCCTTTGACATTCCGACGGCATACGAGCGCGGATTCTGCACCTTGTTGTACGACGCGAAGGCACCGAGTTCCTGCGGATACGTCGGCATGTTGGAGCTATTGGTGTAGTCCAGATCGAGAAAACTGTCCGGCGTGATCGCCTGCGCGCCAGCGGCTGTGAACACTCCCCACTTCGGGGCCATCAGATCCAGCAGATTGCTGATGCCTGGAGACGCGAGCAACACAGCCGCCGGAAGATTATTGCTCAGCAGCGATGGCACGCCAGGAAGATTAGGAAATCCCATCACGTCACCTCATTCCGGTGTTCGCCTGCGGAACGAAACCATAGCGCGTCAGCGCACCGCCGATGGACTTGGCAATGCCCGCTGCGTCGGTGGCTTGCGTCTGCACGATCACCTGCCCAACCTTGACGTCTGTCCTTGAGTTGCTCGTGTTGGTGCTCTGCGCCACGCTGCCCGCGCCTACGCCAAGTAAGGCCGGAAGCATCTTCATGGCGCGGAAACTGTCTGATAGCAGCTTATCAGCGCCCTTTTCAAACTCTGACTTATTTTCCTCTTTCGGAAATATAAATCCGGCGACAGACGAAGCGACTCCTGCAATTTCTTTGACGATGCCGAGCAGCATCCGCGCATCATCGATCAAACCCTTCCAGTCCATGTTCTTGACAAACTCACCGAACGCCTCCGCCATCGCAAGTATCTTGGGAACGGTCTCCTCAATCCACTTCGCGATATCCTTGCGATGTGCTGTCACGTAGTCCGCTATGTTCTGCAACCAGCTGAGAACTTGCTTGAATGCCGGTATCAGACTGACAAGGATCTTCGTTCCAGATGCTTTCATGGAATCGGTGAAATCTAACCACTGATTGCGTAGCTTCAGCGCCCCCTCAGCATCCTGCGCAGAGATGGCGGAGTTGCGGCGCTGTGCGTCCACCAGCTTCTGAATGGCAGCCGGACCCTGCTTGATCAGATTGAACTGCTCCTCGCTGATGCCCATCTGCGCAGCCATGAGCGCAGCGTTTGCGGCATTCTGCTTGTAGAGCGTGGCGATGATGCGCGAACGAGCAAGGAGATAGCTATTGCCGGTCTTCAGGTCTTCCTGCGACAACGCTTCACCTGCCATACCTGCCGCGCGGAATGTGGCCTGCATGGCCTCAGATGGGCCTTGGCCGGTGCGCAGGCGGGCGAGTTCGCGCTGCGATTCCTGGAGCTGCGCAACAGCGCCCGCAGCGGTGCCGCCCATGCGCTCAGACGCCCTCTGGTACGCCTGTATAGACTCCACAGACATGTCCAAGTTCTCGCGCAGAAACTTCAAACTGGCGGCTTGGTCGACCGTGTTCGCCACGAAGTTCTTAATGCCCACACCGCCCATGAACAGCCCCAGCAGCCCGATTGTCTCGTTGCGAACCTTACGGATAGCGTCGGCCACTGCACGCGACTGTTCGGTCGCCTGCTTGTTGTGCTTCTTCTGCTCTTCGGCGCGTTTTTTGTCGTCGTCCGACATCCGCTTGTTGGACTTCTTGCTGTCATCCTCGATCTTCTTCTGAATGCGGGCACCCTCGGCAGCGCCCTTCTTCATGCCAGAAGGGTCAAGTCCAAGCTGCACCAGTAAAGAGTCTATGATTGTCGGCATCTCAGTTCCTTGGAGGAGTACTCAGCATCACTTTTTGATTATAAGCGTCTACAGCGATTATCTCTATCAGGTCATACAGGTCTTCGGTGCTGAGTGACACGTCCAACTCGTACATTGTGGCGAGACCGCGAGATATCACAGCCCCCATAGGTCCTGACACATTGACATACTCACGCAGCCTTGGATTTTTCTCAGCGCCCGACCCGAGATCTACTTCGCGTCGGGACTTGAAAAATCCAGATGTAGCATGAGCACCTCCTTCTGGAGTTTGAAGTACGTGACCGGTTCCTCGACGTCCTCATCGAACAGTGCGCGCACGACCTCCGGCTTATTGGGGTCTGGTATCACGGTCACGCAGGTCAGCAGTTCGTCCAGGAGAGGTTCTGCGGTCTCTATGGACACGCCATTGAGCGCGCCGACGCCGATGGCAGCTATACCAGCCATGCCCATGTCCGCCACGTTATCGGGGACATCTGCGCCGCCCTTGATCATGGCGAATAGCGCTCGTGTCGCCCACCTGTGCGCAGGACGAGCAGCCATTTCTGTGATGATGAACTGCTTGCCCTTATCGCGCCCGTCCTTCGCCGTGTATGTTATCGTCTTTCGCATATCAAGCTACCGGAGCCGGGGTCACATCCTGGAACTCCAGGAGAAACTTGCGAGGCTGCAGGACTTTCTTCGCAGCAGGCATCAGGTTTCCGCGTTTCAAGTAACCTGTGGTCAGTGCATACAGTCGCCCAGTACCCTTCAACAGAATGGTGCCATTGGCTTTGTACTTCTCACGCGCAACGCTCTCAGCGGTGATCCACGCATCGAAGAAATCGTTGGACGGTGAGTCCGCTTGCAGCGTAATCTCCAGCGGCTTGATAACGGGCGTCCAGCCTGCTGAAATCTTTCCGTCCACGCCCATCATGGTCTCGGCCATGTCCACATCTTCCAGCGTGAATGCGTCATCAGCGGAGAAGCCCTGAATCTGGATGGGCGTGTTGAACAGCCCAGCGATGCCGAGCATCAGAACGCTGTTCGCGCTTGTGATAGTTGCCATGTTTCGTTCTCCTCAGTTATTGAACCAGAATGGATGCGACGCTGATTTGCTGCACAGCGCCACCGTCCATGTACCACAGCGTGACTGGCGGTGTTCCGCGCGCCTGCCGAACCTGCGCAGAAGCTGTGCCGACTTTCAGATACCAGCCGCGAGTACTCAGCACGCGGTCTATTTGCAGACCTGCGGCAGTGTTCACCTGCGCGATCTGCGATGCGGACAGGGCCACGCCAGGAACGATAGAGCCGAACGTCAGAGCTTGGTTGATCGGATCTTGCACGGCAGCACTGATCAGCGAATTGCCTGCGTCATTGTATGGAATAGACCCCATGGAAGTCAGCAGTGTCATCAGCGCAAGCTGGATCTGACTGTTCAGATACACCTGATTGAGATACTCGTCGGCAAACAGATACTGTCCTGTGATGCTGCCAGGATTCAAGAACGTGAAGTCCTGATTGGCGGTAGCCCACTGCCCAACGAAGTTGAACCCGTTGGTGCGCAGATTGCTCGCGCTGGTCTGCGACGTCACGCTGACAGGAACTCCGCTGGTGTACTTGAAGTCCATCGTGATTCGCCCGCCTGCGCGGTTGAAGTCAATGGACGCCGCGATACCGAGTACCATCGCTGCTGCGTAGCCGGTGGGGTCCAGCAGCGAATCGCAATACACAGGGATCACGCCACCGTAGTTCGCAGCAATGATTCCAGCGATGGCTGTAGTGGTGTCCGGTGCTGTGATTGCTGCGACATTCGTGTCCCAGCATACATATGCGAAGCGATTGTTCTGCTGGCTTTCCCACTGGGCGAACGCGAGAGCTTCTGCATTAGATGCTTCCCACAGCGTGCTGAACGCACCCCAGTTCAAGGTCAGCGCGGTGATTCCCGGCATGAACGTGGTCGGCGATGCAGCCGCCGCACCTTGCGAAAGCGTCGCACCTGTGGCCGTGGTCAGCTTCAGCGAGGTGGAGAATGCACCCAGCGGACCTGTCGCGGTGACTGCCGCACTGGTCATATCTGCCGGTGTCGCTGCTGCGCTGATGGTGTAAGTGCCTGCGCCGCCTGCGGTGCCTGTCAATTGATTGACGATCGTAGCGTTCAGCGTATGCGTGCCGTCGGTGCCGGTAACGGTGTCACCGACGTGGAATGTGCCTGCGACAGTACCGCCCACAGTCAGCACTGTGCCGAGCGTCGTACATGCTGAAGCGGTCGCCGCCATGCTCTCGGCCTGCGCCAGAGTAGACGATGCGCCGGTAGCGGTATCGGTCACGACAAACGCGCTCGCAGTAGTGTCCCACGACACGGAGAACGTCGGTGCCGTGAACGCAGCCTGTATCAGCGTAGCAGCATTGGAGAAGCTGGTCGCGCCGGACAGGTTGATGCTGGCGGACGTCTGGCGCACCCCGTCGGACACGACGGTCAACGTCGCGGCGGTCAACGCTTGAAGCTGCGCGAGAGTCATGGTCGCGAGCGAACCGCCGCGCAGCCATGCTGCGACCGCCGCTTCCGGATACTGCGCAAACATGAGCTGTCCTGGAATGATGGTGGCGTTGTCGCGCCCCGCGAAGTAGGTCAGTGCCCACTGGTACTCGTCAGAAGTCAGGCCAAAGAACGCGCCGACGTCCGCCGCGTTGGCGAACGTCTTTATAGAACCGATAGGCACGCGTGAGTTCTGCGTCAGCACGACGCCGTTCAGCGCGAGCGCGGTGCCTCCGGCGCTGATGACCGAAGGATTTACTTGGACAATATCACTTGCTGGGATGGTCATGGTTGCTCCTTGTTAAATTGCGACGGTGATCATGCTGGGTATGTTCGTTCTGTGTTCACGAGCGTGGCGCTCAATGATCCTGCGTACTGTTGCTGCACGGCGACCACCGGGTTCGCTTGCAGCGCAACGCTCACGACCCATCGTTCTTCGTACTGCTGTTCGCCATTGATGAACGGTATCTGCTTGGGGTCATTCACATAGAGCGGCTGCATGTCGAAGCCCTCTGCGGCGAAGAACTCCGTGGCATAACTGTCACGGAACAGCGTAGCGATCGCCTGCGCGTTCTCTGCAGAGGTCGGACCGTGTATGTCAAGCTGGATGTCTATTTGCGTGCGCTGCAACGTGCCACGATAACCCGCTTGCATGATCGTGCTGGTGGCAGTCTGCGTCGGTGTGACGTTGTAAGTTCCCGCACCGCCCGTCGTGCCGCTGATCTGCGTGCCGATAACTGTGCCTGTCGCCACACCCTGCCCGCTGATCGTCAAGCCTTGTACGATGGTGCCGCGAATCATTGACGACACAGTTAGCACAAGCCCGCTGATGCTGCCGTTGAACGCGATATCCGTGTACGCGCTCTCATTGGTGGCAAGCCGCGGACGCAACAGCGGCCACATTACGATGTGGTCGGTGTTTGACGGTTGTGACACGCGGTTCACCTGTCCCCGGATCACCTTGCAGTTCGCAACTACGAGACTCGTGACGAAGTCGCCCAGCACCTTGAAGACGTTCGCTTCAGTGATGGACACTGTCGTGGTCACAGCACACGTCCCGGCCACTCGCAGCCAGCGGGCGAGCTGATGCCTGCGTCGCAGATTGCATCACCGTTATCGAGATTGCGGCCTTTGTAGAGCGGAGCGCCTGAGGACGCTTGGGTGACTGCGGAGGGTTGCTCGTCTTTTGAATACTCAGACATCGCGGCCTTGTGCTCTTCGGACCCTGGAGAGATTCCCAGCTTTCCCAGATGGTCACCGAGCGCCTTCGCGCTCCAACCCTCACGCCGCGCCACACCCGCTTCTTTCACGGCTTTCATGTGCTTTGGCGTTGTGTACGGGCCTTCGTGTTCTGCACTGCTAGCAGAGCTGCCCGACCCCCCACCGCTCCCCGATGTGAACTGCCCGCTGTGAGGATCGTGTGCTACTGCGTCCTTCGCGGGCTTCGGTACGCCAGCCTCGCGCATAGCGATCGCGACAGCCTGCTTCTGGGGTCTCCCTGCACGCATCTCGGTTGCTATGTTCTTGCTGACAGCTTCCTTGCTTGATCCCTTTTCTAACGGCATGACACTCTCCTTATTCAAGTTCAGTGGCGATGCTGACGTAGAGTTGCTTCAGTTGTTCCTTCGGGATGCACACGCCAGCGGTTTCTTTCCCGCCACTTGTACGCACCGTCAACCAGTGTGAACCGTCCGCGCACTTGTTCAGAGCCGCGTATCCGGGAACGTGGTCGCCGTGCGCCTGTTCGGTGTATGCGAACACATTGCGCGGAGCTTCCGCCGATGCTTTCAATTTCTCTTTTGCCATATCAGTCTCCACTTTGGACATTCTGGAGGGTGACCGCCACCTTCACCCATCCCGGTTCGTTAGGATTCCCTGCGTCGTGCAGCCACGCCTCAAGCACCATCGCTACCAGCCACACGTTTCCGTTCGGCATGGTGATCAGGTCGCCGCCCTTGTTGTCTTTTCGCACCAAGCCCTCAACATCACCAAGCAGGTAGATCGCACGCTTGGTGCCTTGAAGATTCAGCCCGTCCAATTGGCGTAGATCGCTGAACGTCAGTGACTGCACCTGACCCATGATTGTGATGGGCGCTGCGTATGCTGGCGCGGGCGAGTAGTCTGCATTCTGCGTGCTGCCGATGCTGATCTCTACGCTACACGCTACCATCGGATTGACTGCCGAGACGTACCCAGAAGCGATCCCATGCAGGTTCATAGCGTCACCCTTGTATGCTGACGGAGTTGATGTGGCCGGTATTGCTGCCCGCACTGGATGTTACAAGCATCACCAGTTTCATCATGATGTGCGCGCCAGGAGTCAGTCCTGTGCCGGTGACCGTGAACGTCAGGTCACTGCCTGCCGCGACGATCTGTTGCGCGGCGCTTACGGTGAGCGCGGTCTCCACGCCGTTGATCTCGGTGTACGCTGAGAGCGTCATGGTCGTAGACACTGCAGTCAGCGTACCAGCGCCCGCGACGCTCGCGTTAACGACCACAGGAATATTGCTTCCAGCGACGTAGGTGTCTGGCAAGTTCAGTTCGAACAGTGCGGTGTCAGTGACTGCGCTGGCAGACGTGGTCTCACCGGCGATATAGAGTGACGTCGCGTCGGTGCGAGAGATGGCGGGGACGCCCGCGCCTGCGGTTGCCGTGACTGGAACGCCAGCCGCTGACTTCACGTCGGTGAGCATCATGTAACGCCGCACGCCAGCCGCGCCGACAGGAACGAACGCGGTGGATGGGCTGCCGATGATCACGCCGTTGTTCATGGTGGCCGTGGTGTAGAGCGTTCCGCCAGGAACCGCGACTGTGGACACGATCTCCTGATTGCTGCCGTTCGGCGAACGCACGGCGTAGTCTGTCATCGGCTGCAGAATGGCGAATGCTGGAGCCGCGAACAGCATGGCGGTCATGATGCTGTACCAATATTTCTTCATGTCTTGTTTCTCCTTGGTCAAGTTTCTTCAACGAATGAATCTACGCTCTTCCACATCAAGTCAGTATCGATCAGGGGCTTGTCGAACCCTTTCGCTGCGATTGTGCTCTCTGCCAGACCAGGAGTCGTGAAGTCTTGGATAGACTGCACTAGTTCTCCCTCGACCTCCTTACCCATGAGCGACAGCGATTTCACGGCGTCATAATCCTCCAACTTGAGAATGTCTCCGAGGTCTTTTCCCCAGTGCGGGCTCTCCTTCGTGATCATGCCACGGAAGAATGGGCGCGGCGGCTGGTTGTGTGACGGCACGCCGAACTCGTTCGCGGCGGCGACAGCAGCGACAGGCGTGTGGTCCTTGTCCGGATAGGTGGCGTCAGACATAAACCCCACATTCAGCACAGCTGAGTTCTTCGCCTTAACAGCGAGCAACTTGAGCGCCTCCTCTAGCTTCTTCCCGCCCTGAAGTTTCATGCTCGCCATACTGCGTCACCCCGCCGTTGGGAACATGAGTGCAGCAGGATCCTGTATGCGAACCGGACCCTGCACGTAGCGGAACATGCGGAAGCGAAGTGTGGCCTGCCAGAATGCCGCGCCGTACTTGGTCTGCTGGAACCACTGCGCCGAGCCTGGAGGATAGTTCATCTCTGCGCTGACGTTCACGCTGCCCTCTGTGGCAGAGCTGATGCGCCCAACCAACGGAGAACTCGGCGTTCCCAGCGGCGCGTTCAACGCGGCGATGTGCGCCACCAACATGTTCAGCAGCACGCTGCGCGTCGCCACATTTGTCACGGGACTGGTGTCCGTGTTGTCGCAGTAGAGCTGCGCTTCCGCGAAGAAGCCCTGCGCCTGTGTCTGCGCCACGTAGGCTGCGAGCTCTGGATAGCGCGCGGACCACGCTGCCCAGTCAAATGTGACGACGGCCATGTTGCGCTCCTTATAAAGTGCGACGAGCGCGAAGCCCGCCGCTATTACAGTCAGTCCATATCGTTACGAGTCTCAACGCCCTTGACGCCGGTGTTCTTCGGGTCGATGGGATCTAGACCGCTGCGCACTTCCTTCTCGCGTTCCTTGCCCATGTCAACTACCGAAGCGAGTTGCTTGTGGTGGAAGATCAGGCCGTTCTTGACGGCGGGGTGCTCTCTGTTGTTCTTCATCCACGCATCGAAGAACTCCTTCGGCACGCCCTCGGTGACCGCGAACCCGCCGATCATGGAGATGCGCTGGATGGCGCCTGCCTGTAGCGAGTTGGTGCCTTTGAGGGTGACGCGCTCTGTCGGCATGCCGACCTGACGCATGTCCATGTGGATGCCGTGCGGGAGCTTGCAGCCCACGGCGACGACTTCCTTGGTTGTCTTTGGTGCTACGGTGTGCGGTGCTGCGTTATGACGGTTGCCTGCGGCCATGATAAACTCCTCTGTCTGTGGCATTGCCGATATAGCGAAATGCTACTACGGATAAAAAGACCGCCCCGATGTTCTGGGGCGGAAATGCTCTGGTGCTACCTGCTTACACTCCTACAAGTTGAGCGATTGCGAACGGCTGGCGAATAACTGCGCCCCACGATCCCTGCGATTTCTTCTGCAAGAAGCTGGAGGTCTTGCGAACGATGGCATGCGCGCGCATCTTTTCGGTGAATGCGCAGAAGCCGGTTTCCTGACCGTCGACTTCCGGAGCGATGAGCTGCACCAGATTGCCCGCGCCGGTCGGATTCGCGTACTGCACTGCTGTCTCGAAGCGGATCTTCGGGAAGTTCTTCTTCAGCATGTCGTACACGTTGGTCGCGAACGTTGCGTTGGTTGCAGTCAGCGCCACGGATGTGGACGGAGACATCGCCAGCACCAGCGGACTGTCCATCTCGATCAAGCCGCCGGACTGGTTCACCAGCTCCAGGAACAGAGCCTGTACGTCGTTGTAGATTTCCTGCGACGTTGCGGTGACTTGGCCGTTGGTGATCCACGGACCGGAGGCGTTGCTGTTGAACGCCTTGGCTCCCGGAGCGATGGGCGCGGACAGATTCGGGTCATTCAACAGACCGTAGTTCTGCAGACCGGCCACGCCGAAGAAGTACGTCTGGTTCTGGAACTTGTCCAGCACCATTGCCGACGCGATGTTCAGGCGAGCGGCGTAGTCGATCTTCGCGAGGCTGTAGGTCTCTAGCTGCTTCTCGCCCCACTGAGTGATCGTCTGGTAGTGATACGCCTGACGTTGCGGGAAGTTAGCGTTCGCGCCGACAGATCCGTTCTCGCTGTAATCACCGTACGAAGATACTTCGCCGGTATTCTCGATCACGGGGAATGTCGCCGTGTGCGTGACCCAGTCACCTTTCTTCGCCTCGCCCAGGATCTGGGCTGCGCGGTTCGGAGTGACCAAGACCTTGATCAGGTCGGGGTCGATGTAGTTGGCGAGATAGGCGGGGATGCCGCTGTTGCTGACTGTGACGAGAGCGGGCTGCGCGTCCATGGCGAGCAGAGAGCCGTTCGCATCACGCTTCAGCATCTGCGGGTTATCTGCGTACGGGAACACGATGCCGCGTTCTGCCGCGAGCAGGTCAAACATTGGATCCTGATTCAGTTTCATTTTGTATCCTTTCATGTGGTTTGGTTACGGAGCCGCGTCGCAACCTACGAGGCGGTTCCGTGGTCATCAACTACCGAATGTTTCTGAATCAGCCCAACGGGACAGTAGAGATCTTCATCAACTCGCCAGGAGCAGCGACTGACATCGCATACCACTTGGTCAGCGTACCGGCAGCGACGGAGCCGCTGGTATCGCCGACGGCGGCTGCGTTGCTGATCCAGTAAGCGCCGATGCCGCCAGGAGTACCGCTGACCTGCGCCAGAACGGTTCCGGTGTGCGCGCCCGTGGTCAGCGTGTCGCCGACGTTGATGGTGCCGGTGACTGCAGTCACGTTCATGTACGCGCCGTTACCGGACGCACCAGATGCGTCAGCGACGGTCTGCGCTACGCTCAGCGGGTACGTACCCGCGCCGCCTGTGCCGGATCCGCCAGTCAGCACAGTCGCTGCTGTGACGCCGCCGCCGGAGATCACCATGCCGACCAGGATCACGCCGTTGGTCATGGACGTGACGGTCAGCCAGCTGCCGGAGCCGGTGATCGTGGTGCCCGCCGTGACGGTCTGGAAGATATTCACGCGATAGGTGCCGGTGCCGCCTGGAGTTGCGCCGGTAAGTTGCTCAACGATCGCAGTGCCCGCCGCGACGTTGGTGCCGGTCAGCGTCTGTCCCGCGTACAGACCGCCGGTGGTCACTGCGGATACAGTCAGCGTGGTGCCGCTGATGCCGCCGACGACCACGTTCGGTGCGATAGCCGACACATTCAGGTCGTTAGCGACGACGGTGATCGTGGTCAACGTGGCGTCGGAAGGAACGGAGGTTCCCGGAACGACCTTGCCATTGGCATTGATCGCATAGATGGCCTCGTTCACGGTGGACGCGGTGGTGCCGTCGTTCACTGCCCAGAAGTCACCCGAGCTGTGCAGCACAACGGGCAGACCCTGCGGAATCAGTTGAGTCGCGGCCTCCAAGAACACGGTGATCAGTCCTTGCTGCTCGCGGTGAACGAAACCTGTGGGCGCGCCGGAACCGTTGCTGTTCACAGTCAGCATGCCGTCGATTTCGCCAGACGACTGGTTCATCAAAGTGCCCGGAACTGCCCATGCAAAGCGACCGACCAGCACGCCGCCGATGGAAGATGTCAAGCCCTGCGGAACGTTGTTACCCGCGACCAGTCCGCCAGGCCCGGCGAGAACAGTGGCGCGGGGATTTGCCGATGCGAAGTCGCCCGCGACCGCTGGTGCCGGTTGCAGATTTACCTGAGTTTGAAAGTTCATTGTCTACTCCTTGTTGAAGATTGGTTGATCACAGGTGGCGAACTGCACCAGCCTGCGGGAACAGCGTGGCGAACTTGGCGGATGCTTCGGTAGTTGCGCCGCTGTCCATGCCGATACGCGCGATGCCATCGTTGGTCCGCTCTCCGGGCTTCGGCAGCATGCTGACCATCGCCTTGTAAGCGGACGGATGCACGTCCTTGAGGTCCACGCCTGCCTCGTCCAGCGCAAGCTTATACACGTCCTCGGCGCTGTCCATGCCGAGCACATTGCCAATGAACGGCTTGACGGCGGCCTTGGCTTCTGCGATAGCGTTCAAGCGAGCGATGGTCTTCTTCTCGGCATTGGCTTCGGCAGTCTTGATGGCTGCGTCCATTGCGGCTTTATCGACTGCGGCGGGCTGCTTTGGAGTCTGCAGGCTGGTTCCTGGCTTGGCAGCGACATTCAGCGGTGCGCCCTTACCGACATCTTCCTCGTCGGTAGCGCCCACGCCGCGCAGCTTGGCGAGCAGCTTCTCCAAGATGGCAACTTCGTCGCCGCTCGGATCGGTCACTTCCAGATCATCCGTGCCCATCGCGTCCAGCATCTGACTGACCTTGGCCGCGTCCTCCGGTGACAGATGCGCGGAGACCAGCGCCATGATTGCTTCCTTGGATGCGTCCTTGCTCATGCTGGTGCCTTTCTTGTCCAGGTCGTCTTCCAGGTTGACGTCAGTGTCTTTGCCGAGGTTGACGTCGGGCTTGTCGCCCAGCTCTTCGCCGTCCAGCGAGTCCAGCAGTTTGACCACGTCCTCGACAGCCGCGTCCTGCGCCATCTTGTCCTTGAAGAACTTGGTGTTCTTGTCAGACTTCAGCGCGGCGACGATGGATTGCTTGGAAGCTTTCCAGTTCGACGGACCGACGTTCAACAGCAGCGGGTTGAGATCGATCTTTGCATCCTGTGCCAGACGAGGGCTAAGAGCTGCATGGAGCACTCCCTTCGCCATCGCCGCTTTGCGCGACAGAAATTTCTTGTTGCTCATAGTTATTGCCTCCATAGAGTCTCCGACAACGACATCGCTGCCAGCCCTGCCATCTACCACCAATGCAACGTGATTGAAGCGGATGTCCCGCATCACCCCGTCATACGGCACGCCTTCGTGAGTTCCTGGCGTCATGTCTGCGCGGTAGTAGTATCCCGCAGACAATTCTTTCTGTTCGTTGGACTCGATGCCGCTGATGGCGTCCTTGTCCCATACGACCAAACTGTTGTAGAGATACGGCGCTTCAAACACTGCGTCCGTTCCCGTGCTGCCCACTGTCAGCTCCTTGCTGGGGTCTGCCGCCGAAACGGGCTTATGCTTATACAGTAGCTGAAGATTATTCGCAGTTGATACTGCCTTTTCCAGCTCCTCGGGATCGCGCAGGAGCTGGTATACCTTCTCAGGCTCCAGACCCATTTGCTCGGAGTTGGGTATCTCACGTCCGAGATACGGGCACACGTTCGCCTTGGAGATAGGCGTCTTGCTAACGTGGAGTCGCCCATCGCCATCGTACGTGCGAACGGAAGCTCGGTCAAGCGCGAGCTGATTGTTCATGGCGGTCATGTCGTCAGTCCTTTATGCCCAGCAGCTTTTCGATCTCTTCGATTACCGCGTGCTCTTTGTCGTTTACCTTCTGCCACATGCGCAGAATGCAGGCGTCCACGCGGGCGATGGAGAACTTCTTGGGTGCGTCTGCGACGGGTGCGTCTGCGACGGGTGCGTCTGCGACGGGTGCGTCTGCGACGGGTGCGTCTGCGACGGGTGCGTCTGCGACGGGTGCGTCTGCGACGGGTGCG
>Ga0153916_10000307_pt1 | contig 32137 bp, 32 predicted proteins | sample Opewatmetagenome_FD_109642 | JGI IMG/M metagenome (GOLD analysis project Ga0153916, IMG submission 109642) | Freshwater wetland microbial communities from Ohio, USA - Open water 3 Core 3 Depth 4 metaG | ecosystem: Environmental > Aquatic > Freshwater > Wetlands | place: USA: Ohio, Lake Erie...
ACAACCTTAAAAACAATAAAAGAGCGGTTTGGTTTACGCGACTCCGAAATAATGAAATACCCACCTACATTGATGGTCGAGCCTGAAAAGATTGTTGAGGTCAGTCAGGTATTACGCGATGAATTTGGGTTCAACTTCTTATTTGAGTTGACTGCGGTGGACTATTGGCCAGAAGAGGAGCCACGTTTCAACGTCATCTACGGCTTTTACTCACATGCTAATAATGTGCGAATAGCTTTGCGTGTGCCACTTAACGGTGATCAACCCTCCCTGCATACCCTTGAAGGCTTGTATAAAGGTGCCAACTGGCATGAACGTGAAGTGTGGGATATGTTTGGCATAAAATTTGAAGGTCATTCCGACTTACGCCGTATCTTGATGCCACACGATTGGGAAGGTCATCCACTTCGTAAAGATTATCCCTTGGGGTATGAAGAACCACAATTTTCCTTCAACTATGATGAGATTGACAAGCGGAAGCATCATGGCCGCTATGAAGAGGCCTAGCGCTTATGGTGGAACCTTTAGAAGTTAGTTACCAAGAACTTAAACATCTGGTCTCAGACCGGGCATTAAATGGGGAAACCGTTCTGTTGAACATGGGTCCCCAGCACCCAAGCACACATGGGGTGCTACGTCTGTTGCTCGAGCTGGATGGAGAGGTGATCGTTAACTGCGTCCCGGATATTGGCTTTCTGCATACAGGGATTGAAAAGAATATGGAAGCCAAACGCTGGGAGCTGGCCGAGGTGATGACCGACCGTACGGATTACCTCAATAACACCGGGAATAACCTGGCATACTGTCTGGCAATCGAACGACTGACAGAACTGGACGTCCCTCCACGAGCCCAGGCTGTACGAGTCATATTGGTTGAATTGGAACGCATATCCAGCCACCTGGTCTGGCTGGGCACCCATGCCCTAGACCTGGCAGCTATGTCGCTATTCCTGTACTGCTTTCGTGAGCGCGAGTCGATCTTGGATATAAAAGAGATGTGCTCGGGGCAACGAATGATGACCACCTATTTCCGACCGGGTGGTTTATGGCGCGACATCCCCGCGGAATTTGAGATTGCTGTCCGCCGCTTTTTGCGCATGTTCCCTGGGCGGATCAAACAATATGAAGCCCTCTTGACCAAGAACCCGATTTGGATGGATCGCACCCGCAACATTGGCAAAATCTCAGCAGAAAATGCCATCAATATGTCTCTCACAGGTCCCGTACTGAGGGGTTCAGGTGTAGCGTACGACGTGCGTAAAACCCAACCCTATTCGGGATATGAACAATATGACTTCATCGTTCCCACAGGCACTCACGGTGATGTATACGATCGTTACCTAGTGCGCATGGAGGAGATGCGCCAATCGTTACATATCATCCAACAGGCATTGGACAAACTACCCTACGGACCTTTCCGCTCGAATAACCGCAAATACGTTCCTCCACCTCGCGCTGAGCTGGGTACCAGCATGGAGGCTGTCATACACCACTTCAAATTGTGGACTGAAGGCTTTATAGTTCCTAAAGGGGCAGTTTACCAGCCGGTTGAGTCGCCTAAAGGAGAGCTGGGTTATTACCTTGAAAGCAATGGAGGAAACCAGCCATACAGAATTCATATGCGTACACCATCATTCATACATTTGCAAGCCCTGCCACTCTTATGCAAGGGACACTTGGTGGCTGATCTGGTAGGCATCATTGGCAGCGTCGATATTGTATTGGGAGATTGTGACCGGTGAACGGATTACTTGAAAAATATCCCGATGAAGTCCAGGCAATCCTGGCGAAATATCCATCAGACCAGGCTGGTAAACGCTCAGCAGTGATGCCCCTGATGTATCTGGCGCAGCGCCAGGACGGTTATGTGACCAAGGACGCCATTGGGCAAATTGCTGAAATTTGTGAGATCACAGTAACTGAGGTCGCATCTATTATTGGTTTTTACTCGCTATATTACGACGAGCCGTCTGGTAAGTACCATGTACAGGTTTGCACTGATTTACCTTGTGCCCTGCGCGGGGCAGAACAATTCCTGGAGAACCTGTGCCAAAACCTGGGGATCAAGGTCGGTGAAACGACTGCGGATGGAATGGTTAAAGTCGAGGCAGTGATGTGCCTGGCAGGCTGTGATAAAGCTCCAATGTTCCAGGTGCAAAGCCCTGAAGGGCTCGAGTATCATGAAAACCAGACCGTCGAAAGTGCGCTTGAAGTGATCAACAAGCTGAGACAAGGATGACAGACATGGTAGAACACATCCTCCTTCGTCACCGTGCTATCCCTGGTTTGGACCAGATCGATACCTACCGCCAAAATGAGGGTTTCCTCGCTTTACGAAAAGTCATCACCAGCATGGATCCTGACGATGTCACCAATGAAGTCAAAGCTTCGGGTTTACGCGGTCGGGGTGGAGCAGGTTTCCCAACAGGCATGAAGTGGTCTTTCATCGACGGGCACAATTGGCCACATTACGTGATCGCTAATGCAGATGAATCTGAGCCAGGTACATTCAAGGATCGTGAGATCATGGAGGGCAACCCCTACCAATTCCTGGAGGGGGTGACCATCTGTGCTTATGCCGTCAAAGCGACCGATGCATATATTTATCTGCGGGGTGAATTTTGGCCGATAGCCCTAAAATTGGATCAGTGCATCGCGGAAATGGAAGCCGCGGGTTTCCTGGGGGAGAAGTTATTTGGCAGCAACATCTCCATCCACCTGCATACCCACCTTGGGGCTGGGGCATACATATGTGGGGAAGAATCAGCCTTGCTCGATAGTATTGAAGGCAAACTTGGACAGCCGCGTTTGCGTCCGCCCTTCCCGCCAGCGGTCGGCATCTATGGCAAGCCGACGATAGTCAACAATGTTGAGACCCTTACCAATGTGCCATTTATTATCAACCGTGGTGCCGCCTGGTATAAAGGCATCGGTACTGAAAAGAGCCCCGGTCCGAAGATATTCAGCCTTTCTGGGTGTATCAATCGTCCAGGAAATTATGAGCTACCACTCGGAACTACGTTCAGAGAGCTGATCATGGATCATGGTCGTGGCATCCCAGGTGGACACAAAATCAAAGCGATTATGGCTGCTGGGGCTTCTTCCTCATTGATTGTCGCCAACGACGAAGCGTTGAATACCCCCATGGATTACGAAAGTGTCCCTCAGCTCGGTGCACAGCTTGGATCAGCTTCAATCATCGTGGTGGATGATTCGGTAAATATCCCCTGGCTGATTAATAAGACAGTTCACTTCTTCACGCACGAGTCGTGCGGTAAATGCACGCCTTGTCGTGAAGGTACTTACTGGATGATGCACTTAACAGAACGCATCAATCATGGCAAGGCTACAATGAAAGATGTGGAGCTCCTACACGATGTAGCCAGTCAAATGAAAGGCAAATGCTTGTGTGCATTGGGAGAATTTTCGATTGAAGCCGTGTTGTCAGGGATTGAACGCTTCCCGGCAGATTTTGAATCCGTCACTGCCAAATCCAACGCATAGGATTTTATTGTCGATATGCCCATGAAAAATATGGTAAGCCTGACGATTGATGGAAAACAAGTGACAGTGCCTGAAGGCACACTGATCGTGAATGCCGCCAAGCAAATTGGCATAAATATCCCTGTGTTTTGTTATCACCCAAAGATGGAGCCCGTGGGGATGTGCCGCCAGTGCCTGGTGGAGGTGGGTCGCCCGGTGATGGACCGTGCCACTGGGCAGGAAGTATTGGAACCAGATGGATCGCCCAAGATCCAATTTGGATCCAAGCTGGAAACTGCTTGTTCCACACCCGTATCTGAAGGTATGGTGGTGATTGGCACATCACCCAAGGCTGCGGCTGGTCGTAAAGACATCCTTGAATTCCTGCTCACTTCCCATCCCTTGGATTGCCCAATCTGTGATAAAGGTGGCGAATGTCCATTGCAAAACCTCACCATGCGCTATGGACCTGGTCAATCTCGCTTTGTGTACGACGAAAAGATGCATCTTGCCAAAAAACTCCCCTTGGGAGAGTTAATCTATTTAGATCGTGAGCGGTGCATCCAGTGTGGACGTTGCGTGCGCTTTCAAGACATTATCGTGGATGACCCCGTCATTAATTTCACTAATCGGGGTCGTTCTATGCAAATCTTCACTTGCTCCGAGCCGGGATTCGACTCTTATTTCTCGGGCAACACCACTGATATCTGCCCAGTAGGCGCACTGACCACGGCAGACTTCCGCTTTGAAGCCCGGCCATGGGAGATGTGCACAACCGCATCGATCTGCGCTCATTGCCCGGTCGGCTGCAACCTGACTATCAATCTACGCCGCGAAGCCAGAGCAAATGGCGAGCTGGTGATCAAACGCATCATGCCTCGCCAAAATGAATGCGTGAACGAGATATGGATTTGTGATAAAGGTCGTTTTGCATACCACTATACTGGAAGTAAGGAACGGCTAACTCAGCCACTTGTACGCCGGGATGGCGAGTTGGTGGAGATTGGTTGGGACGAAGTCCTCAGTTATGTTGCCAAGAATTTCGTGCATGCTGGTAAAAACCTGCTGACGCTAGCCAGCGGGAGGCTTTCAAACGAAGACCTTTTCAACCTGAGCGAGCTTGCCGCTGGTTTGGGTGGTAAATCTGCCCTGTATACCCATATGGCAGGCGGTGATCTGGTTACCCAGGTTGGGGTCGGGCAAGGCACAAATCTGGCTGATCTGGGCAAGGGTTCGGTAATCTTGGTGGTCGCCTCCGATTTAGAGGAAGAAGCACCCATCTGGTGGCTGCGGGTCAAGCAAGCTGCTGAGCGTGGTGCTACATTGATCGTCGCCAACCCGCGCTACACCAAGCTTGAGCGCTACGCCAATCAGGTGGTACGCTACCGGTATGGTTCCGAAGCTATCACCATCCTGGCAATGATCAACACGATGTCTGCCAAGCAAAACTTTCCTAAGGCGCCCAAATTTCAACAAGGTGGCGAAGCAGTTAAAACCGCTGCTGAAACTATCTCGGCTGCTGAAAATCTGCTCGTTTTTTATGGTAGCGAGGGGATCGGTTTGGAAGCATCTCAGGCATTGGCACAAGCTTGTGCCAATCTGTTGGTGGTCACTAACCATGTACATAAGGTTAACAACGGTCTGATCGGGGTATGGCCACGCGCCAATGACCAGGGTGCCTGGGAAATCGGCTACCGCCCACTGCTCAATTTGAAAGAAGCCTTCCAACAATATGAAGCCGTGTATATTGCCGGCGCTGACCCCGCGGGTGATGACCCCTCCTATGCATATGTTATTCGGAAAGCGGGTTTTGTGGTAGTGCAAGACCTGTTCTTGACAGAAACAGCCATGCTGGCAGATGTTGTCCTGCCTACCCAACCTTTCACTGAGCGGGAGGGTACCTTTACCACCGGTGAGCGTCGCGTGCAGCGTTTTTACCCGGGCCTGGTACGTCCGGAATATAAGCCAGATTACGCCATTACTGCCGCCATCAGTAAGCTGGCGGGAGTAAATGTGGAGGCGACGCCTCTGCGCATCTTCAACCGCCTGGCAGCCAAAGTACCAGCCTTCAATGGTCTGAGTTATCGATTGTTGGCTCAGGTTAGCGAGCAATGGCCGATCATCGGTCACAGCGATTTATATTATGGCGGTACTTCGTATGCCAATGCCCAGGGCTTGGGTGTGCACTTATCACTCCCCGCTCAGACACCCTCCCTTGCCTGGCCCCAGGTAGCTGAGATCAATTTGCCCGAGAGTATGCTACTTGCTGTGCCTATCACAATTCTATATGACCGTGGTCGAACTGTAATTTCAATTGGGTTACTACACCAGCGCATTCCATCTCCTTATATTGAATTGCATCCAGGGGATGCACAGCGTTTGGGCTTTGATAACGGGGCGCAACTCCAATTTATTATGGGCGATATTCTGGCAAAAGCCATATTGCATGTCCGTGAGCACGTGCCTTCAGGTGTGGTACTGGTTCCTCGCAGCCTTGGAATACCAATTAATTCACCCACGATAATTGAATTAATGGTTGTTTGAACGAGAAAATTATTGGAGATTGATGAAGACGAATGATTAATAGAACGAGGTCTGCATGACAGCTGCCGTACTCATTGAATACATCATCAAATCGGGGATCATCCTGCTCGGGATGACTGTCGGCTTTGCCTATGTTACGTATTACGAACGTAAGGCATTGGCTCGCATACAGTCACGAATCGGACCCAATCGCGCTGGTCCGTGGGGAATCCTGCAACCGATTGCTGATGCGGTAAAACTGATATTCAAGGAAGAATTCGTCCCAGCAAAATCTGATAAGCTGCTCTTCCTCCTGGCTCCAGTGATCACGGTCATCCCTGCCTTAATCATCACCGCAGTGGTGCCCTGGGGGCGTTCTGTGACTCTCTTCGGGCACCAGATTCACCTGTACCTGGCAAATGTAAATGTGGGTATCCTTTACCTTGGTGCAGTGGCATCAATTTCTGTCTATGGGATCGTCCTGGCAGGCTGGTCATCCAATAACAAATATGCCATGATGGGCGGGCTTCGTTCAACCGCGCAGATGATTTCTTACGAGCTGGCACTCGGGTTATCCTTCGTCAGCGTGACGTTGTTGGCTGGCTCGATGAGCCTGGTGGATATTGTCGAAGCTCAGGGAGCACATGGTTTTCTCGGCTGGATTATATGGAACCTCTCACAGCCCTTGGGGTTCATCATCTTTCTTATCGCCGGCATGGCTGAAACCAACCGTTCGCCCTTTGATATGCCAGAGGCTGAACAAGAGCTGACCGCTGGTTACCATACTGAATATTCCGGGATGAAATTTGCCCTGTTCTTCATGGCAGAATACATCAAGATCATCGCGATCAGCATGATTGCATCCACACTTTTCCTGGGTGGTTATCTCGGTCCTTTTGTGGATAAGATACCCTGGCTGGGACCCATTTATCTGTTTATTAAAACGCTCATCATGATCTTCGTTTTCATCTGGGTACGCGCAACCTTCCCTCGCTTCAGATATGACCGGCTGATGGCCTTCGGATGGAAAGTGCTGCTCCCCCTGGCATTTTTGAATATGTTTATTGCCGGGATTATCACCGTATTGGTGGGAGGTTAGTGGGATGTTTATTGTGGAATTAGGACGTGGTCTGTGGACCACACTCCGCATGATGTTCGAAAAACCGGTGACAGTCCAGTATCCGGAAGTCAAGCGTCCCATGCATGCCCGTTTTAAAGGACGTCATAATTTACATCGTTATGAGAATGGATTGGAAAAGTGCATCGGTTGTGCCTTGTGTGCAGCCGCCTGTCCCTCGGATGCGATTTTTGTCGAAGCAGCTGAGAATACCGATGAGGTACGTTACTCACTCGGTGAACGCTATGCCAGTACCTATGAGATCAACATGTTGCGCTGCATCTTCTGTGGATACTGCGAGGATGCCTGTCCGACTGAGGCCATTATCCTGGGTGATAATTATGAGCTTTCTTTCACTGACCGACGTCAGGCGATTTACACCAAGGAAATGCTGATCATGCCTGTCCCAGCAGGAGGGAGACCCACACCGCAAAAAGTGGAGCCAGGTAAATTTGACCGTTCAATTCCGGCGATGGAAAATCCAAAGGATTAACCTGTAGAGAGTATAAATAGAATATGACCCCCCAACTGCTCTTATTTCTCGTTTTAGCCCTGGTCGCCATCGCTTCAGCCCTGGGTATGCTCATCAGCCGTAATGCAATCTATTCAGCCTTGTTCTTGGTGCTGAATTTTGCCACGGTGGCAGTATTTTTCTTGCTGCTGAATGCGCCTTTTATCGCCGTTGCGCAGGTGAGCGTATATACAGGGGCAATCATGGTTTTATTCTTATTTGTGATTATGCTCCTTGGGGCTGAAAGAGCTGGCCAAATCCAGGCGATTCAATGGCAACGACCATTAGCAGTTGCCCTGGCGGTCATATTGTTGCTCGAAGCAGGCTATATCCTTTTAGGTCAGCGGGGTGTGGTGCCCCTGGTCACGACCCAACTGCCTGACGGGTTTGGCAGCCCGGCTCAGGTGGGTACCAGCCTTTTTAGCAGCTATTTGCTGCCATTTGAGATCACCTCTGTCTTATTATTGGTAGCCATGATTGGTGCGATTGTGTTGACAAAAGGTGAAAAAAAGTAACGGAGAGAGGCTATGCTTCCTGTTTATTACTACCTTGGCCTGGCAATAATCTTATTTACCATCGGTGCATTAGGGGTGCTCATACGCCGGAATGCAATCGTCATTTTTATGTCGGTGGAGCTGATGCTAAACGCAGCCAACCTGGCATTTGTGGCATATGCCCGTTATTGGCAATCTATGAATGGGCAAATTTTTGTCTTTTTCATCATGACTGTGGCAGCAGCAGAGGTGGCCATCGGTTTGGCACTGATCGTGACCATATTCCGCACAAAGGCAAGTATTGATGTAGACCAGATCAGCACCTTAAAAGGGTAAACAGCGACAGGGAGATACACCATGTTATTTAACGCAGCGAATACGGGAGGATTTTTCTACCTTGTGCCTTTCCTGGTCTTCTTCCCGGTTATCGGCTTATTGATCAATATTTTCCTCGGTGGGCGGATGGGTGAAAAAGCCATTGGGGCAATCGCCTGCCTGGCATCTGGGCTATCATTTGTGGTTGCAGTCCTGCTAGGGCTTGCCCTTCTAAATCGACCTGAGGGGCTGGTTGTGCCCTATCTCAATTGGATTACCATCGGTAACCTCCAGCTGGATTGGGCCTTCCGTGTAGATACCCTCTCTGTCACCATGATGCTGGTGGTAGGGGGGGTGGGCACACTGATCCATATCTATGCTGTAGGCTATATGCACGATGACGTGCGTCATAATAACGATCCTGGGCGCTTCCGCCGGTTTTTTGTGTATTTCAACCTCTTCATCGCTGCGATGATGATATTGGTCAGTGCTAACAACTACATGATGTTGTTTATCGGCTGGGAAGGGGTCGGGTTATGTTCGTATCTGCTGATCGGTTTCTGGTATGAGAAGGGTAAGGATGGCATCGGTAATGCGTTGGCGGGTAATAAAGCCTTCATCACCAACCGCATTGGTGATTTTGGCTTTCTCATTGCCAGCTTCCTGATGTTCAAGTATTTCCAACCGCTGGCAGCCAATGGTGTTTTTTCTTTTGACTTTGATACCGTGGCAATCCTCGCTAAACAAGTGCCCCAACCAGTGATTCTGGCAATCACGCTCTTTATGCTGCTGGGTGTGACGGGCAAATCAGCGCAGCTGCCGCTCTCCGTCTGGTTACCAGATGCGATGGCTGGTCCCACCCCGGTGTCAGCCTTAATCCATGCCGCGACAATGGTTACTGCAGGTGTGTACCTGATTGCACGCTCTCATGCCATATACTCACTTGTACCGGTGGCTCAGAACTGGGTGGCGATCGTAGGCGGGGTGACTGCCTTATTTGCAGCCACGATTGCTGTTGCCCAGTTCGATATCAAGAAGGTGCTGGCGTATTCCACGATCAGCCAGTTGGGCTTTATGGTGGCTGCGGTGGGTATGGGGGCTTTTGCTGCTGGCATGTTCCATCTTGTGATGCATGCCTTTTTTAAAGCACTACTCTTTCTTTCCTCCGGCTCCGTCATCCAAGGGATCGAACGTGGGGAACACCTGGTGGAACACGACCCCACCTTGCATAAGAGAATGAAGCATGAAGGGCCTTTTGACCCCCAAGACATGCGTAATATGGGCGGTCTGCGTCACAAAATGAAGACCACGTTCTGGGTTTACCTGGTTGGTGCTCTGGCTTTGGCTGGAATCGTTCCGCTGGCTGGGTTTTGGTCTAAGGATGAGATTCTGGCTGAAGCCAGCGCATTAAACCCAGCCATATATTGGTTACTGATTATTGCAGCTTTCTTCACCGCTTTTTATATGGGGCGACAGATTTTCATGGTGTTTTTTGGAGAGCCACGCTCAGAACCTGCAGCTCACGCTAAAGAAAGCCCCGCGGTAATGACCATTCCATTGATCATCTTGGCATTACTCTCCATCGTTGGCGGTTTCTTGAATTTCCCCACCTTCCATACCTTCACCACCTGGCTGGAACACACCGTTCAGGTTGTGGCGGAAGGCGTTACGGGTGCTGACGCCGTGGCTGGAGGCTTCAATATTACTGTAGCTATTCTCTCCACAGTGCTCGCTCTGGGAGCTATTACCCTGGCCTGGTATCTATATTTGCGCCGTGCACAGGATATGCAGAAACTGCCACTCAATAAACGTGCTGATGACCCACTCCGCCCGATTCTTGGTCCAGTCTTCACCATGCTTGAGAATAAATATTGGGTGGATGAGTTTTATGGATACATTGTGATCAAACCCTATCAATGGTTCTCCAAATTCCTGGCAGAGAAGGTGGATTGGGATTTTTGGCACGATTTCTTTCACGATACGATCCTGGCAGGTGGTTTTAATGGAGCAACGCGTTTGTTAGCTGGTCCGATCGATTTGGGTTTTATTGATGGGATTGCTAATTTCCTGGGTGATGGTTTTAAAGAGCTGGCAGCCCAGATGCGGAAATTGCAAACTGGTTTCGTCCGTAATTATGCGCTCTCAATTTTTATCGGTGTGATATTTATTATTGGGTATTTGATCATTCGTTTAGGATAGATCGCGGGCTCATTGAGACCGCGGAATGCTACTTTGCAACCGAGGAACAGACATGAACTTAGTACTCCATCCACTTACCCTAACGACCTTCCTACCCCTGGTAGGCGTGCTGGTGATCCTCTTCCTGAAACCTGAGTGGAAGAATGCCATTCGTTGGATTGCCTTGCTTACCTCAACTGCGACCTTTGTCATCTCAGTGGTCATGCTGACGTATTTCCAGGTCGGCAACCCTGATATGCAGATGGAAATTAACACACCCTGGTTCCAGTTTGTCAATTGGACCATCAGTTATCATATGGGTGTGGATGGTTTGAGCGTTTTATTGGTCATGCTCACCACCTTACTGACCCCAATTTCTATCCTTTCCACATGGTCTGCTATAGAAGACCGGGTGAAAGAATTTATGATTTTCTTCCTGCTATTGGAACTGGGCATGGTGGGCGTCTTTGTGTCTTTGGACTTATTCTTATTCTATATTTTCTGGGAATTCAGTTTGGTACCAATGTACTTCATCATCGGGATGTGGGGTGGACCGCGCCGAATGTATGCCGCCCTGAAGTTCTTCCTGTATACCATGGCCGGGTCGATCCTAATGCTTCTGGCAATCCTATGGCTGGGGATCGATCAGGGAACTTTCTCAGTTACCGAGCTAATCTCCAGAGGTAGCATACCTGCCAGCATCCAATTCTGGCTGTTCCTGGCTTTTGCGGCAGCCTTTGCCATCAAGGTTCCTATGTGGCCACTGCATTCCTGGTTGCCTGATGCGCATGTTGAAGCTCCAACGGCTGGTTCAGTCATCCTGGCAGGCGTTTTGCTAAAGCTGGGCACATATGGATTCTTGCGCTTCAACCTATCCATGTTTCCCAATGCCGCTATCAAGCTAGCACCGTGGATGGCAGGGCTGGCGACCATCGGCATACTGTACGGGGCGGCAGTCTCTTATGCACAAAAGGATGTCAAGAAGCTGGTAGCTTACTCCTCCGTGAGCCACCTGGGCTTCGTCATGTTGGGTTTGTTTGCTCTTAACGCCCAGGGTATCGAAGGTGGCATCCTGCAGATGGTCAACCACGGTTTGAGCACTGGTGCGTTGTTTCTTATCGTCGGCATGATCTATGAGCGCCGACATACCCGCGAAATGAATGCTTTTGGAGGCTTATGGAAGGTAATGCCCATCTATGGAGCCCTTACCCTGGTAGTTACATTATCATCCATGGGTTTGCCCGGTTTGAACGGGTTCGTGGGTGAGTTCACCATCCTGCTCGGCTCGTTCGGCTCAGCTCATGTCTCACCCTGGTTCGCTGGCCTATCGACCGCAGGCATCATTCTGGCAGCCATTTACTTGTTGTTTATGTTCCAGAAATTATTCCTCGGGCCATTGGATAAGGAAGAGAACAAGGTTCTCAAGGATATCAACTGGCGTGAGATCATCACGCTGGTGCCGTTGTTAATATTTATCTTCTGGATCGGGCTTTACCCAAAGCCATTCTTTGTCATCATGGGTCCAGCGGTGGATAAGCTGGTTAATATTATTCAAGCGGCCGCCATTGCAGGTTTACCATGACAGTAAAAACGCGGAAATTCAGCATTTGGGTTCATCAAGTTCCTCTGCCCAAATTCGTTAGCTCTGTTCGGTGTAGACGGTTGCAGGAGACTGAGGAATGACTTTAACCGATCTATTGACTAATATGAAAGTGGTTCTTCCCCTGGCAGCACTTATCGCCTGGGCTTGTATCTTGCTACTGGTGGACCTATTCATTCCCAAAGGACACAAAGGTTGGACCGCGCTGATTGCTGCTTTGGGTTTGGTGCTATGCCTAGGGTTGACGATTGTCCAATTCAAACAAGCCTCATCCGGCTTCAATGGAATGGTCATCTATGATGGCTATTCGTTTTTCTTAAATATTTTATTCCTCAGCAGCGGATTGGCTGGGATTGCCTTGGCATACGATTACATCAAGCGTGTGGGTATCGAGCGAGGTGAGTATTACGTTTTACTGCTGTTCTCCATCAGCGGGATGATGCTGATGTCGCAAGCCAATGATCTGATCGTAGTCTTCCTTGCCCTGGAGCTTCTCTCCATCCCATTGTACGTTCTGGCGGGTTTTGCCCGTCCAAGGTTGGAATCGGAAGAAGCCTCCCTCAAGTACTTTTTAATGGGTGCATTTGCGGGCAGTTTTGTTGTATTTGGGATTGCATTGGTATTCGGTGCAACTGGAACAACCAACTTGTCAGCAGTCTTTACCGCCATCAACATCCATATCGCTAATTTGCCATTGCTTACCGTGGGTGCAGCCTTGATCTTGGTGGGGTTGGGATTCAAAGTAGCTGCGGTGCCGTTTCACATGTGGACGCCAGATGTTTATCATGGCGCACCCTCTGCAGTAACAGCTTTCATGTCAGTGGGAGCCAAAGCCGGTGGATTTGCCGCCTTATTGCGTATCTTTATCTCTGCTTTTCCCAGTCTGTCCACAGATTTGACGATGATCTTATGGACAATCTCCGCTCTGACTATGTTCCTCGGGAATGTGGTTGCCATTGCCCAAAGCAATATTAAACGGCTGTTGGCATATTCGAGCATCGCCCATGCAGGTTATATTCTGATGGCACTGGTGCCTTATGGAAATACTGCCGTAAGCTCTGAAACAGTTAGTGCAGCTCTTTTCTATTTGGTGGCGTATGCTTTAACCAGTTTTGGAGCCTGGGCAGTGGTGATTGCAGTCGAGAAGGCGGAGGGTCAGGGGTTGGCGTTGGACGATTACGCCGGATTGGCACGCAAGTATCCACTGCTAGCAGCGTCAATGGCAATTTTTATGCTCTCATTCACTGGCGTCCCACCGACATTGGGGTTCATGGGAAAGTTTTACCTGTTCCGCACCGTGATCCAGGGCGGTTATCTGGGTCTGGCATTGATTGGCGTGTTCACATCACTAATATCTGCATACTACTATCTGCGGGTCATCGTCATCATGTATATGCGCGAAGGTGAGCCAGTGGCGAGCAAGGATTTCTGGGTGCAGTTCACTGCCGCGGTAAGCGCGGTTCTGGTCATTGTACTGAGCCTGGCAGCCGGACCATTGCTGAACCTGGCTTCTAAGGCAGTGCTATTTACCTTCTGAAGAAGCATGATGCAGAAAGAGTAATTTATCTAACCCGGTTCGGTTTGAGCCGGGTTTTTGATTCAGCTAAGCCCATCTTCGTTGATGGAATATAATTAATATGAGAGCAAAGATGGATATAGTCATCAATTTCTCCCGCCCTGGCAAAGGTATCACGCGTTACGTGGAAAGACTAGTCGATAGTGATCCTGTGCGGATGAAGACACTTAACCATGTGCCTATTGAATTTCGCCAGAAGTGGTGTGAAGAAATTTGGTGGCAGAACGGGTGCCTCCCCCATGGCATCCTGATCGGATCAGTGATGAAATACCTGTATTATAAGGAGTGGCTCTCCGTCATGCAGTTGCTTGCCATAGATGGAGATCATTTGGGATATTATGTCGACATTGATACACCCATGTTGAAGATAGATAGAGAATATTATCTCACCGACCTATTCTTGGACTTATGGATCCCCCCAGATGGCAAGTTTACCGAGCTGGATCGGGATGAATTCGAACAAGGTGTCCGGATGGGACTGCTTGCTCCGTATCAAATTAAAAAGGCGTCTCAGGTTTTTGAGAATTTGAAACTAAGTGTTACCAATGGTGAGTTCTTTCGAATGATTTATTAACCGGCCTGGCTTGCCCTTTGCTCATCAATACCTAACCTAAATGGAGGATACATCAGTTATAATATTTCGCTTGGCAGGGTGTTCACAGGCGTTTTTCAATTAATATATTTGACAATAATCGAGCTCTATAATTAATCGAGATCATAGAATATCCTGATTCATGAACAATTTTATATACAGGCTGGCAAAAAAGTTACGCCCCGACTTGGAAAGCTTAAGCGGGCAGCAACGCATGAGTGGAACGGCAGATGTGTTGACCCTGCTCTACACCTCGCCATTGCTAATCATTGGATTTGTATGGTTGGTGCGCGTATCCAGCTGGGAATCCTTCCGCCAACAATGGAAGATCTACTTGCTGTTGGCAGTAATCTTATATATATTTAATCGCTTACGGTTCTTCTTTATCACTGAGATTAGGACAGGTGGGTATGCCAACTCAGATGGTGCGATGGACGGAGTTGCGGTTTGGGCAGCCATCTTGTTATTAGGTCCCACTGCCTTATGGTTAAAAGTCATCTGGAATTTCTTTGTTTTTATTAATTCAATTAATCGCGATAGGAACACACAGTCTTATTGGAGTCGTGGCAGGATGTGCGCGGCAGATCTATCTACGGATGTGCTGGCAACGCTAGTCGCTTTAGTGGTCTACAAATGGGCAGGAGGGGTGATCCCGATTCGGGATACCTCCATTAACTCGATTGCCCCAGCGTTTTTAGCCATAGTCATCCAATATATAGGGTCGTATGTGGTCTATACTGGCTATATCGCGTATGTGATTTGGTCACTTAAGTATGTATTGCGCACCCCAACACAACCTGCGATATCTTTCTTTTTTATGGCGCTTACCTTACCAGTATTGGCGAATCCCTTTGGGATATTGGCCGCTGGGATTTATGCCCAGGAAGGTTTTTGGGAATTCCTATATCTCATCCTCGGCTTGGTGGTGGTGGCTATCTTAGCCCGTCGACTGAGTAAGGCAGCAGAATATTCACGCCAGCAATCCCGCCAAATCGAGCACTTGGAGAAACTGGGAAGAGCCATTCTTGATGCGTCACCAGATGGGTCGGATCTACCAGGCGTACTGCAGAAACACGTTTCATCCATGTTCTCCTCTCGGGGGATCATGATTTGGACTGAATCCAGTGGGATCCTCCTGCAGGAACCACAAGCTGTCTTTTTTGATTGGGAGCTAGCATGGAAGTGGTTAAAAGTGAAGAACGAAGCGTATTTTTCCATGCCTGGACAAAGGCCTCCATGGAATCCCGATATCACCCATGTGGGTCCAATCATCTTATGCCCGATTAGGGATGTGGAAAGTAGCCAGCTAATTGGAGAAGTATTTATTGAGTTGCAAACCATGACTGTTCCATGGGATGCTCCCACAGTGCGCAGACAGCTGCCTGCAGTGCAATCTCTTGCTGCCCAGGTTGCTTCTGCAATCCATCAGGCACATGTTTATGCAGGCACCCTTGCTATGCAAAAAACACTGCAGGAATTATCTCTGGCACACTCTATCCAGGCCAGTTTCCTGCCAGAATCCATCCCGAAACTTCCAGGTTGGCAGCTTACCGCCACCCTGGAACCTGCCCGACAAATTGCCGGTGATTACTATGATTTTATTCATCTACCAGAAGGTAAGCTGGGCATCTTGATCGCCGATGTCGCTGACAAGGGTTTGGGCTCCGCATTATATATGGCGCTTAGCAGCACATTGATCCGTACCTTCGCCAGCGAGTATCATCAAGACCCGGCATTGGTGTTGAAAACTGCCAACCAACATATTCTGCGTAATGCACGCGCGAATCTCTTTGTTACAGTTTTTTTTGCGGTGCTTAACCCTACTAATGGCTTGCTGCGTTATGCGAATGCCGGGCACAACCCACCTTTCTTATTGGGGGTAAATAATGGGATTAAAACATTAAATAATACTGGCATGCCTTTGGGCATTGATGAGGAGAATGATTGGGGTCAGGATGAGATAATAATCTCTCCTGGTGAAATGCTTTTTTTGTACACTGATGGGGTAACGGATGCCCAAAATAATGCTGGAGAATTCATCGATCGGAAAATGATCCTGAGCACTATTCAACAATATATTGGTAAAAATGTCCAGGATGTACAGCAGGGAATATTGGATAAGGTACACCACTTTGTGGGGGATGCACCTCGCTTTGATGATTTAACCCTGGTTATACTGGGAAGAGACAACGAACAAAAATAAATTGCCTGCTATGATTTTATTAGCAGGCAATTAGTTAATTATGACAGATTTTTAGCGGGCGTGATGTTTGATCATCGTTAGGGTATTTCCTCTGTCGGCGGTGGGTTCATATTTCACCTCGTCCATCATCTTGTGGATTAGGAAGAGGCCTAACCCCCGTGGCTTGAGATCCTCCAGAGGGACATTGGTTTCTGGTTCAGGCACTCCCTCAGGAGTGAATGGTTGAGCATCATCATAAATTACCACCTTCAATCCATCCTCCAAAATTTCGCAGGTAATATCAATCCTCTCTGGACACTCCCGTCCATAACCATGCTCCATGATGTTCGTGGAGGCTTCATCCACCGCCAGTTGGACTGCATAGACTTCCGACTCACTAAGACCAGCTTCATCGGCGCAATGTGTGACGTAATCGCAAATCTCTTCTAGATTTTGTAGACTACAACTAAACCTTTTGGTTCCCATGTGGTATGCTAAAAATCCCCTACTGCTGTAGTAACATCATCATAAGTACGGAAATATGACCCCATACCGACTAGATTGAGCGAGTCTTTAATGCCTTTTTCAACTTTCACCAAAACCAGCTCACCACTCGGTTTACATGTCTTTTGGATATCAATCAAAACCCACCAACCTGCACTGGCGACAAAATTCACCTCGCTCATATCAAAAACAATGTTATACATGCCTTTGGATGTTATTGTTTTAAGGGCTTGCGCCAGCTCCTGGGCATTGGATCCATCAATTCGGCCACTGGTTTTGATCATAGTGCAGCGTTTGAATTCAGTTGTCTTAATCTCCATAAATTCCTCCTTGGATGATTGGGATAATTTGATATCTTCCCGTGTGAAGCATTTGATCGAAAAGTCTCATATAAAACGGTTTATTTATTTTACCAGATTGCGATATTATCTCATACTCTTGGCATCACTCCCGTGCTTAATAGTAAAGCCTAAACATGATACAATCCAACCCGGTTTTTTCTTCTATGGATAATTCGACCTATCTGAACTCAATTCATCACAGTGGATCTACGCGTTATGTATTCCCAAATGAGCCTCACTTTGGTGATGAGGTAACCATTCGGCTATGTATAGCCGCGACAGCTCTCATCCCGCAGGTGTTATTACGGTCTTCCCCCGATGGAGAACAGCATTACACATAACTGCATCCTGATAACGATGAGCGGATCGGTACCTGCCGTTGGTGGCGCGCAACTATGCGCCACACCATGCCACTTATCTCCTACCGGTTCCTGATCATCAGTGATGATGGCACCTATTGGTAAAACGCCAGCGGATTGCACGCCTTCAATCCCACGGATGCGGAAGACTTCCGCATCCTGGCTGATTTTCAAGCCCCTGGTCGGTTAAAAAATTCTGTCTTTTACCAAATATTTCCAGACCGTTTTGCCGATGGTGATCCATCGAATAATGTACGGGATGGTGGTGAAGAGACGATCCTTGTCGCGGCGAGGCGCGGGACTAGCGCTCGTCCCGCTGGGCCAGTCCCCGTTTCTCATGGTGCCATCCCCGATGGAACAGAGTTCGAGGAGCTATTTAGCAGCCAGCGCATCTGCGTGCAGAATGGTAATTTTCCCTTACCCGCATTGTCACCAGGGGCGCAAGTTTGGATCACACGGAATAGTTAATGAATATAGCTAAAACCTGGATTGAGGTGCGTAATTATGTATCCACCCAGATGGATATGCTTATGGATTTACTCAAGCGCTTTAATTTAAAGCGTCTCTTGAAAACCAGTCACCATGAAGATGGTCACGCCCCTACGACTATCTCTCCGGATGCTCACCCCATAAGTGGGACTGCATCCAGATTAGAGCTATTCCTCGATTGTGGGCAGGGCATGCCTTCTGCTGCTCATGCGGAACATCATTCCGACCATGAAGCCCAGAGCTGTCAGACCTGCTAATGCAATCTTGGTAATGTCTACTACAGGTTCCACTCGAACGCCCTCAGGCGAAGCTACAACCACAGCAACCGGGCGTGATAGGATGCGCCCCCCTCCACCCCCTCCGCTCCCGGAACCTTGTGAAGGCTTATCGGGATTCTCATCTGCGCTGGTGCCGCTACCGCTGCCAACTCCAAACCCCAAACCACATAACACTTCAGCGGTCGGGATGATCAATGTATCATCATGTTGAATGGGTTCTCCATAAACTACCCGTACATCAGCAGCAGCCAGGAACTCTTCCATTGTATCCTGGAACATTTCCAAACCAGCTTCTACTGGTGGGTTCGTATTCATTTCATCAGTCATCGTAATCACTCCTATATGTTTGCTCGTAGGTTAATCGTTGCGGTACATCCGCCCTATCAGGATTGCCCCCAGCAATCCTCCGGCCAGCATAGACCAGATGACAAGGCGTGTGACGTCTCTTACTGGCAGAGTGCTTTCCTGACCATTGGAAGTCCTGACGGTCACTGCTTTTGGACGGTTCCAGATCAGACCAGCACGGTGACCAGGTAGCTGGATTTTTAATACGTTTGTCTTGGGTGTAATTTGGAAATTACCCACCTGCATGGTCTCTCCGGTTCTAATTTCTCTCTCAATGGTAGGCATAAATCCTCCTTATGCACCCGGTTTATCAGCGGGAGGAGGGGGACTTTTTTTTGTGGCTTTCTGTAACTCAGTATTGACTTTGCGTAATGCCTCAACGATTTCTGAATGCGCCTTTGATCGTACTTCACCAGTTCGCCAGCGTTCTTGTAGATCTTTCACATCTTCCTTCAAGCTTTGACCGGTGGGACTGCTGGAGAAATCCTTGGCTGCCTGACTTAATGAGGCACCCAGGTTGGCAAGACCATCTTCGATTTCCTTTTGTAGCTTCCGGCGCTCTTCACTTTCCCAGGCAGATTGCAGGGCTTCGCGCAGGTTTTTGCCCAGCTCATTCAATTGCTCACTAATATTGTCATTAGGAGACTTGTTTTCATTGGGATTGGTATCACTCATAGTATCCTCCTTGGATCATGACCGCACTTATTATACGCTGTACCGGGAAAAAAGTAGCTTATTAGAACATTAAGGGCACATTGGTTGTTTATTCAGTCTGCCCATATTCATAGTTGTTGTGATGACTAACTAATTACTTTGAGAAAGCGCCTCTTACCTGCCTGAAGCACCCCCACGTGGGGGAAAACTTGATTGGGGTCAGTCAGGGTCACGCCATCCAACCGGACTCCATTCTGCTCAACTAATCGCCGGCCTTCACTCTTGCTGCTTATCAGCTTCCCCTCCAGGAGCACATCCAGTACGGTTTGACCGGCTTGCATTGTGAAGGTAGGTATATCCTCGGGAAGATTGCCTTTTTGGAATACGCTTACAAAATTTACTTCTGCTCTCTTGGCGGCTTCAGCACCATGGAAAATTTCGGTCACCTCACGTGCCAGTTTCATCTTGCCATCGCGCGGGTGGACTTTTCCGGAGGCAATCTCCTTTTCGAGAGAGGCAATCTCAGAAGTCGTCCAACGGGTCACCAGGCGGAAATACAGGGGCATGGCTTTATCCGGCACACTCATCAATTTGCCATACATATCTTCCGCAGTCGTATTGATGGGGATGTAGTTCCCCATAGATTTGCTCATCTTCACCTCACCATCCGTCCCTGGCAGTAGACCCATGATGATGGCAATGTTGGGTTTTTCACCCAGATAGGTCATGATTTTTCGAGCTGCAGTGACGATGTTGAATAACTGATCAGAGCCACCCACCTGCACATCGGAACGCATGGAGTATGCGTCGTAACCTTGCATAACGGAGTAGAAGAATTCATGTACGTAGATGGGCTCATTCTTCTCCCAGCGTAACTTGAAATTCTCGCGGCTGATGAACTGCTGTACGGTGAAATTCGAACACAGCTTGATCAATTCTTCAAAGGTGAGCTTGGATAACCATTCAGCATTGTAACGGATTTTTGTTTTTTCTCGATCCAAGACGCGAAATACTTGCTCAGCATAGGTTAGGGAATTATTTGTCACTTCCTCAGGGGAGAGGATCGGGCGAAGTTTATCTTTATCCGATGGATCGCCAATCAATGAGGTGTAGTTGCCGATGAGAAAAGTCACTTCATGGCCCAGCTCTTGGAATTGGGCAAGCTTACGCATGGTGATGGTATGCCCCAGAGTCAGGTCTGGTTTGGTCGGGTCATATCCGCAGTACACCCTGAGTGGACGTCCCTCCTGTTGGGTTTCAATCAAACGCTGCCGTAGCTCATTTTTCATAGCCTGCTTCAAGGCTTCATCACCATATTCGGTACCCCGCATGAGGTATTCCACCTGCTCATCAATACTCATTTTCGTTTTATCCATTCACACCTCCATTTTCTAAGTCCCACTGAAAATCGGTTTCCGATATTACCCTAATAAAAAAAAACGCCCTCTGTGGGAGGACGCGTCATGCTCACCACAGATGCTGGTCAATCGCTTGTATAATATACGTAGCCGTTGGTGCAATTTTTCATGCGCCGATTATACCATTATTGATTATCAGGATAACAGTATGGAAACTAAAATCGATGCTTTGATCGCTAAAATGGAAACTAGCCGCGCCCGCCTCAATACCGCTCTCGATAAAATAGCCCCGCAGACGGAAATTTACCCCACCTGGAAGCTCAAGCAGCTATTGGATCACATCACCGGTTGGGACGAGTTGATGTCGACATCACTACGCGCCTATTCGAAGGGAGAAACACCCGGATTGGTGGTGAAGGATGGGATTGACCGATACAACGCCCAATCGGTTACTGCGCGTAAGGCGATGACATTGGGGCAGTCGCGCCAAGCCTATGATGATGCACGAGGAGACGTGATCCAAATCATGCGAGAGATGCCACCAGAAATACTCACCCAAAAATTCCCAGCTCCTTGGGGTGGGATGTGTACAATTGCCAGTGTGGTGAAGATATTTGTCTCGCATGAGCTGGAACATGCCAAACACATTGAAGAAATCCTGACGTAATCTACAGGAAACGCTCGAATTTATTAGGGCATCCAATTTAATAGAAGAAATACAATATCTCCTCCGCCGGGTTTGTAAAACATGCATCAATTGTTGAGTGTGCTATAATTCCCGGAATTGGAGGCAGTCATGCAGGCCCCGGTATTGGTACTCAACGCGAATTTCGAGCCGATCAATGTCTGCAATACCCGCCGTGCCATTACCCTCGTTATCGATGGAAAAGCCAGTCTGATCCTGAACGGACGCGGCGAGATAAAGACTGTGAGGCAGGTCTATCCGCGTCCATCCATCATCCGTTTGGAAAAGATGATTCACCGCCCTCGCCCCCGCGTCAAGCTAACCAAACGTGAAATTTTACGCCGGGATAACTTTACCTGCCAGTACTGTGGTCAGCATGTGCCTTATCTTACTGTGGATCATGTCGTCCCACGCCATCTCGGTGGTGAGCACATGTGGACCAACCTGGTTGCTGCCTGCCCACATTGCAATCACCGTAAAGGTGGGCGCACTATTGAACAAGCACAGATGCACCTGTTACACGCCCCATCCACCCCACCTGCCTCAGCTACCTATCTATTCGCTCGTCACTTGCACGAAAACCAGGAGTGGTTGCCATTTGTGACTGGCTGGTAACCTAACCTCGAACCTCCATTAGCTTCCACCCAACAACCTGACCGTAAGTTGCGGGCTCACAAAAACTCCAAAGGAAAGGAATGGTTGCCTTTTGTACCAGGCTTGTAGCCTTATCTGAAGGCTGCAATTACCCCCCACCCAACAACCTGACCATAAGTTGCGGGCTAATAAAAACCTCAAGGAATGCCGCACCTAAAAATAGGGGGATCACCAGAGCCAGGGTAATCTTCGCCCAATCTGTGATTGAGCTTACCAAACCTTCACCAATCGTTTGGCGCTGGTAAGGGGTCACAAGGGACGCGCCTACTTGCAAGATGGCTGCCCCTGAAAGTATGATGGCTGGGATTTCCAATAAGCCATGGGGTAGTGTGAAGGCGGACAGGACAGTAAGGGTGCTTAATCCCGTCAAGCTGGCTGCTCCAGTAAAGAACCCAATGATCACCATGGGTAGCATCAGGACAAGCGCCCCAGCTACACCCAGGGTGAAGGTTCCCAATATTACCGCGATGCTGACCGCCCGCAGGTTATGCCACCAGATGGTGAGCACATTGCCGGCGCTAAAAAACCCAAATTGGCGGAATTGCTTCAAGATTTGTGTATCGATGATTTTCAAGCGATCCAACCCAAACGTACCGGGTGATACACCCAGATCATTCACCTGGATAGCACCTAAATAAGTTGCAGCTACCAGTAAAAGTGTCATCCAACCAATCGGGATCAGCATTCGGCGTAAGGTAAGCGGAATTTCTCGCCGATACCAATCCCAGACTGAATGGGCACTGCCAATAAACTGCACCCTGAACACCTTCCACATCCAGCGCAGGTTCAGTGTATCAAGCTCATGCCCTAATAACTCTTCTCGATTTAAGTGGGTAATCCCCATGCGCACTAGTAGTCCTACCAATATCACCTGAGCCAAGACTACCCACCACAAAACCCGATAATCTGCCCACAGCATCATCACCGACTCAACCTGAATCAATAATGCCACTGGGATGATAATAAAGGATGCCAGAAGGTTGGCTGCCCGTACGGAGGTGGTCTGGGTGGAAATGACCACCGCCCCACTAACCATTACCAGGGCTTGTACAGTTGTAAGCAGGATGATTAAAACTATGAACATGGGTTCCGCCCGCCAGCTGGTGGTTCGATAAATACCAATTAGGTAAACGATCATCCCAAGGTAAGACGCGATTAGAGGCGTAAGCAGCGAGGCCAATAGCTTACCCAGGTAAAGCTGACCATCGGTCAATGGGCTGCTTAATAAGGGCTCGATACTCCGCCGCTCAGTCTCACCGGCAAAGCTCTCCAACGCAATGACTAAGGAGATGGAAATGGGGAAGAATCCCACGATCATCAGTAGGAAGGGGATGAATCTATCTGCAAGTAAGTTGGCCCCATATTTTTGAACGAAACCTAATATTTGCCGGGTGGTAAAGTTCGCCAGGAATGGGAAAAACAATGTAAGCACAGTGATCGGGAAGACAATGCGCCAATCTCTCAGTTGATCCCGTAATTCCCGGCTGGTGATGATCAAAGCAGGACGGATTTTATCCAGCATGCTGATCCTCTCCGCCAGAGGGTGAATGGCCAACCCTTTCGGCAGATCGGTCATCGTCTTCGATGGTGTTGATGGCTTGCAGATAAACTTTTTCTAGGCTGCGCGGTACTTCGGATAACCCTACAATGGGAATGTCATTCTTCACAAAAGATTGAATGACCAGAGGATTTGCCAACATAGGGTTTTCCGTCTGGTAACGCAACCAATCCGGACCCTGCCCGGTCTGGGTGACGACATCAGGCAATGCATGATCAATATCATCGATGGTTGTACCCAGGCGTATCTCAAATTGCGGGGAACCCAAAAGCTGTGTTTTAAGCTCCTTGACCTCCCCTGAGATGATGATCCGACCCTGGTGAATGATGGCGATTTTATCCGCCAGCTCTTCAGCTTCAGGTAGATTGTGCGTGCAGATAATGATTGCCCGGTTAGCGCTACGTAAGCCGTGAATCGCGTCCCTGACCAGACGGGCACTTTCCGGATCCATGGCTGAGGTGGGCTCATCCATTAATAAGACGGGTGGGTTATGGAATAGGGCGCGTGCCAGGGCTAGTTTTTGGCGCATGCCTTTGGAGTATTCCCCAATCCTTCGTTTGCGCTCACCCGCAAGACCATATTGCTCCAACAGCTCATTTGTACGCTTGCGACGGGTGGCAGCCTCCATGTGGTAGATCTGCCCGAAGAAATCGAGATATTCCTCAGCGTTCATGCGCCCATACAGACCATGCTGCTCGGTCAGGATGCCTACTGAAGCCCGCACCTCTGCTGCCTGGGTGACGACATCATATCCAGCCACATGTGCTGAACCCATAGTCGGGCGTAGCACGGAAGTAAGCATACGTAAGGTAGTGGTCTTCCCCGCACCATTCGGGCCAAGTAGCGCCAACACCTCCCCAGATTTCACATCCAAATTAACCTGGTCCACTGCCAGGAAATCGTTGAATTTCTTACTCAGGTATTCGGTATGGATCATTACTACCAATAATTGGAGATATATAAATTTTAGAGCCCTGGATAAGAATATTATTGGTTGGGTCCGGCATCAGGTGATTCAGCATCCACCTTCGGTACTGCGCCTTTACGATGCCGCCAATAAAGCAAAAAACCTGCAACAAGTGCCACGATCAGCATGACCGTCTGGTTGACGTTGATCGTTCCAAAGCGAGGTGAATCCAAGCGTAGGAATTCCAGGAAAAACCTGCCTATTGGATATCCAACCAGATAAGTCAGAAAGAGATCTCCATCCTTCAGCTTTCCAGGAAATCTTCTCTCCAACCACAACAACAGCCCCATATTCAACAGGTTCCAAATCGACTCGTAAAGGAATAATGGCTGGAAGGTAGAGTAATTTTCATATCCAGGGACGCGATTGACTGGGTCGATATAGATTGCCCAAGGCAGGGAGCTCGGTTTTCCATATAGTTCCTGGTTAAAGAAGTTGCCCCAACGCCCTATTGCTTGAGCCAATGCCACCCCAGGGGCTGCAATATCAGCCCAGAGCAGGAAGCTCATCTTTTTACGCCTGCTATAGAAATATAAAGCTATCGCTCCCCCGATGATCGCCCCAGGGATCCCTAAACCTCCTGCGCGAGTGTTGATCAGATCGAGGGGATGAGTCAGGTAATACTTGGTGGTAAAGCCTGCTGCGACCATTGATGGGGGTGGGGTGAAGACGTGCCATAAGCGCGCCCCAATGATGCCTCCAATCAGGACCAGGATCAGTGCATCCCAGACAAATTCGCTGTTTAATTTCCTGCGTCGCGCTTCACGCTCTGCCAGGAAAGCCGCCGCGAGGGCTCCTAGCATCAGGATGATGCCATAAAAACGAATGTAAACCGGTCCGATAAAAAAGCCACTGGGCATTTAAACCTCTTTTCGTTAACCCTAATGAAGAATTTTGTTCTGCTCGTGCGCCTGGCGGCGAACATCCACTATGCGTTGGATTGCAGTGAAATTGGCAAATATGGCGATGATCCAGATACCAACCATGGGAATATTGAATATCAAAGATGGTGCCAGTACCAGATAACGCTCAAAACGACTCAAGAAGCCTACCTTGGTATCCATACCTAATGAGGCAGCACGCGCTCTCACATAAGACACCAGTACTGATCCGCTCGCCGCGATATAAATTACCAGTGGCGACAGCCAGTCCCCTTTTTGAAGGAAGTAATATAACAAACCTGCAAAGATAACCAGCTCAGAATACCGGTCCGTGACCGAATCAACGAACGCACCAAATTCGGAAGACATGCCCCGTAAACGAGCCATGGTACCATCCAAAGTATCAATGAGTCCCATGACCAGGACAACAATGCCTCCCACGGTCATATGTCCGAGGGCGATCAGGATAGCCCCGATGATATTACCCGCCAAACCAAGTAGGGTCATGGTATTGGGGTAAATCCCCAGGCGATTGAAAAATGCTCCCACCGGGTCCAGAATCCCCTTGAAGACCACACGCATTCGGTCCGAAAATGTCATTGATTGCTTCTTCGGTTTAGATTGTTCCACCTGAATGATCACACTGCCTTTCTAGCCATAAATCGGAATGCCGTATGCTATCTCAAGCATCATTGGATGTCAAGATAGATTACCACGCGGTGTGGTTATTGATCTTCTTCTGTCTCTTCATCCTCCAGAAGCACTTCCCGCTCACGCCCACCGGTCTGAGCAGGACCGACCACCCCCATCTCTTCTAACTCGTCCATCAAGCGAGCCGCACGTGGGTAACCAATCCGCATCCTGCGTTGAAGCATCGAAGCGCTGGTATGTTTCTCGCCCCGCAGCATCTCGATGGCTTTCTTAACTAATTCATCCCGATCTGCCATTACTGCGTCTTCTTTCAGCAGCTCTTCCCAAGGTGGAGTAGCGCCTTCTTCAGGCGGATGTACAGTTTGCCAGTATAGGATTAGCTTATCCACCTCTGCATCTGAAACCATCACCCCCTGCACCCTCACCGGGGCAGCCACCTCAGGGGGCATGAATAACATATCCCCATGCCCAAGCAGGCTTTCTGCACCACCCGTATCGAGGATGACGCGTGAATCCACCGATGAAGCCACCGCAAATGAGATGCGCGCGGGGAAGTTAGCCTTGATCAGCCCTGTGACAACATCGGTGCTCGGCCGCTGGGTTGCCACCACCAGGTGGATACCTGTTGCACGAGCCAGTTGTGCCAGGCGGATGAGCATAGGCTCGGTTTGGTCAGGAGCTGTCATCATCAAGTCTGCGAGCTCATCCAGCAAGACTACGAGACGTGGAAGTGGCTCGATAGCCTTATGCCGGCGTGCTTTTCGATTGTACGAATCGATATTACGGGCATGCATTTCCTCGAGTAGCTTATAACGCCGGTCCATTTCTGTCACTACCCAACGCAGCACGCCCAGGATGCGCTGGATATCTGTCTCCACTTTTCCATACAAGTGTGGTAATCCGTTAAATCGCACCAGTTCAACCATCTTGGGGTCAATCATTATCAGGCGCAAGTCGTCAGGTGTATTATTCATCACCAAACAAGCGGTGATCGCTGCGATGCAGACCGATTTACCTGAGCCAGTGGTACCGGCAATCAACAGATGGGGCATGGTGCTCAAATCGGCTACTACTGGTAGACCGGAGACATCGCGCCCCAATGCGATCGCCAAAGGGGAGCTGATCTTATAGAAGGCTTCAGTTTCAAGGATGGAACGCAAGCGCACCATGCTGGTTCGAATATTCGGCACCTCAATCCCTACATACGGTCGCCCGGGAACTGGCGCTTCAATCCGCAAGCGCTCTGCAGACAGTGCCAACGCCAGGTCTCGCCGGAGACCGGCGATTTGGGCAACACGCACTTTAATCCGGTTAGCTTGTTCTTCCTCTGAGCCACCTTTTTCCACAAACCCAGGCTCCACCGCAAATTGAGTCACTGTCGGCCCAATCCGATAACCAACCACCTTGGCTGGAATGCCAAACTCAGCCAGAGATTTCTCGATCATGCCTGCTGTCTGGTTGATGTTGCGCTCATCCGGTCGGTCGAGCTGGTCTTTAACCAACAGCTCGAGGGAAGGCAAGTGTTCATCGCGTGGTGGGAGGGGGAGTTTCTTGGTTGATTCGTTTGAAGCGTTCAACCGTTTACGAAATTCCGTGGGAACTAACGGGCGTCGTCTCTTACGATCCAACCCTGGCAGGGATGCTCCCGTCTGGGTTGCTGAAGGTGCGACACTGACCACAGGTTCATTCACCAGCGGGCTGGGTGTTTTTACCGTGGCCATTTTTTGGAGCCGTCTGATTAGTGGGGAAACAAGTCCTAATCCATAGCCCAGGCAGAGTAATGTAGCCAGTCCAAAAACCAGACCCCCCCATAAGTTATTGCTCAAACCTATCAATCTCAAGCCCAGAGCTAACAGCTCTGACAATCCCCAGCCGATGAAACCTCCATCCAATCCCAGGTCGGCACGATTTACCTGCCTCCCGCCTATGATCGATAGTAATGCCAAAATTGAAAAACCTGCTAATTCCAAGGTAATAATCCGGCCCCATTGCACTTTCCTGGAGGGGACTCCCACCACTTCTCCCAAGGCACTTGGCTGGTATGCATGTACGCGCAACACTAGTACACCCGCCCAACCGCTGGCGATAGCAACCAGGATGCCACCGTACCCAAAGGCGTGCCGAACAAAATTTCGCCACAGGATGATCAGAGCGCCTCTTGACAGTTCAGGCAGGAACAGGGCAACCAGGGTGATCAGGGCAAATGCAAGTAAAAACACACCGACGAAGTCCCAAGTGAAGCGTTGAAAACGCGCAAGAAACCCCACACCCTGGTGGAAGATACCTGCATATTCACGATCCATGGCGGGCGGTTTCGTCAGGGAGGCTTTACTTTTTTTGGATGTCATCGCCGGATTATTACCTGGTTATCTCGGGAAATTAATTCAGTATGTACCTTTAGTATACATCAACTTTACCCTCCACCTCCAGATGATCACCCCCTGAGATGACCTTTCCTACCCGGCGTAAATAAAATTCTGCTGGGGTTAACCCCGAATGATCCCGCAATTGGTACAGTTCCTCACGCGTCAGACCAGGCGCGAAATCCCACCTGCTTTCGTGGGTCCAAACTGCACCACATACCCCCTGCAGAGCGTCTAGAATTTGCTGCTGATGACCCAGGAGCATCTCCTTTGGGAGCTCATCCTTGGTGAAGAAGCGCGCTTCCATTACCTCCTCTGGTTGAATCGCAACCTCTCCCGCGATGATTTTCGCTGCAAATACCACCACGTGGCTCCCACGCGATAGCCATTGCGGTCGTGAGTGGATCCCGACCAGGCGTTCGAGCTGGATTGTCAGCCCTACTTCCTCCCGTGCCTCCCGGATGGCAGCTTGCGCCAGAGTTTCCCCGGCATTCACTTCGCCTCCCGGCAGGCACCAGACTTCAAAATCACGCCTTTTGGTAAGCAGTACTTTCCTGCCCTGGATGATGGCGACATTTACACCTAAAACAGGCATGGAATCAACCATAATAACCGCAATCAGTCGGGGAGCTCTGGTGATTTACCCGCTTCTGACCTGGACGCGATATAGATTCCCACCAGGATCAAACCACCCCCAATCAATTTGATCAGGGTCGGCTTTTCCTGTAAGATGAAATATGCCAGGATTGTTGATCCAATCGGCTCTCCCAGCAAGGAAATGGAGACGTAAGCCGCTGAGAGGTAGCCCAGTGCCCAATTGAAAGTTGAATGCCCAATCAGCTGTGGGATTAACGCCAATAAGATGAGCCATACATATATTTGAGGGGAGTATCCGAAGGGATTCTCCCTGGCTGATAACATGATGATGACCAGGACAATCGCTGCCATCCCATACACCAGCGAGATATAGCTGACCAGGGACATTTTTGAGCGCAGTTTCCGGCCGATCAGCAAATATCCTGCCCCAGCGATGGCACCACATACAGCCAGTAAATCTCCCAAGAAAGCCTGCCCATGCATAAAATTTACCAGGCTTGGACAGGTGATCCTGCCCGTACTAACAGAGCAGGAATCGCTGATGCCTACAACCGCCCCTCCCAGCAGGGCTAGGATCAACCCTATCAAGACAGCCCGCCGAATGGGTTCTTTGATCGTGAATGGGGAGAGAAGTGCTACCCAAAGCGGGATAGTGCTCACCAACACAACTGAGCTGGCGACGGTGGTATATTGCAATGAGGTGATCCAGGTGGCAAAGTGCAGAGCCAGAAAAATACCAGAAAGTAGGGCCAGGAGTAATTCACCTCGGGAGAGGGAGGTTAGTTCACGTTTGTGAGTGGATGCAGCCACAGGAACCAGGATGATCGAGGCTATGGTCAATCTCCAGGCTGCAATCACCAACGAAGTAGCTTCCCTTTGGGCGAAGCGGATGAATATGGACGCGGTAGAAACCGCTAAAATGCCGAATAGGATGGCAACGAAAGGTGGGACAGGAGGGTGTTTAGGTGAATTCATCTTCCAGGGGGTAATTATAGACGAAATGCACCAAATCCTGTGGGGGTTTGGGTTTCAGGCTTTTCGAATATGCCAGATTACCTTGCCTAAGATATCCCCACGCCTAACTGTACCAAACACGCGGCTATCTATGCTCTCTGGGTGGTTGCCGATGACTTTCAAGCCGCCATCCGGGCTTATGTTTTGGATGCGTTTGATCAGCAACCCATATCCCGGCTGGTGGAAGGCGATCACGTCTCCAGGGGATGGTGGAACCAAGAAGAAAGGGATTTTGCTAACCAGCACAAAATCCCCTTCTCTGTATTCAGGGGCGAGGCTATCCCCCGTGACTTTCAAAAACCTGAGCATTACAGGGCGGGATACACCAACTCCAATGCTGGGGCGTAAGGGGCTTTGGCTCGCTTGGTGGCGATGCCTTTGGTTTCCCAAAACATCTGGGCAAATTCATTGATGGCTTCGACCAGCTGGGTGGCCTGCTCACGATCGGTTGTTTGGCGCACCTTTGACCCCAACTGCATGATTTTGTGTACGAGGGCGTGTGCGTTGGGATATTTCTCAAGGTGTTGGGCTTTTAAATAGTCGCCCCAGATGACGCGTATCTCAGCTTTGGCGCGTTCAGCATGCTCCTCTTTTACGGCAATATAACGTGACATGCTGTTCATATACTCTTTATTCCTATCCGGAGTTTTTGCCTCGAATTCGGTCATCAAATCCAGCATACGAACCACCGTCAGGGCGCTGATCTGTGCGACGATTGGATCATAAATACCACAGGGTATATCACAGTGGGCTTTAACAGTCTCGATATGTACTTTCTGATCAAATATGTTCAAAATTTGGTAAATCATATATCCTCCTAGCTATCATCTCAATTTATTGTGAATTTACGCAAAGATAATAATGAGATTAACACTTCTTGTCAAGCAATTATAGATAAAGACCTATTAATATTTCCCAGTCATGATTAATCTGGATTTTCTACAAATATTGGATCCTTTGGTAGCCAATAACTTTACTCGCTCATATCTCATACGAATATTGAATGTAGGGCAGGTAGACTTGCCAAATACATGGCGATCTTTGGCATAAATTATCACTTGGAGTGTCTTGGTGATCCTGCACATGCTCCGGCTAATCCTGGAATGCACCCGTAAACCGCCTGATATCATATCCAAGGTTTTTGCTTGACAAAGGGGGGAGGGGGGAATACAATTTTCCCTTATATAAAACAATATTGCTCTCTAAATGAGAGAATAATCCTGACACGGATCGATTCCTAAAGGAGGAACCTATCATGACCCATATCATTACAAGTTTGTGCCTACGTGATTCTGGATGTGTCGATGTATGCCCCGTGGAATGTATTGTCGGTGGTAAGCCGATTGAAAAATATACATGGTTTTATATCGACCCCGATACCTGCATCGATTGTGGTGCATGCATCCCAGAATGCCCCTTCGAAGCCATCTTCCCTGAAGATGAAGTCCCTTCTGCGTATACTGCCAAAGGTGGCGAGATGGTCAGTCAGGTTGGTTTTACTGGGCACTATGAGGGCGTCGACCACCATGGCAAACCTGTGGTTCTGAACAGTGTACGGACGTTGGCAAAGGGTGAAGTAGTGGACCTTACCAAAGATAACCAAGCAAATTACGATTTCTACACTCAAGGTCCCGGCTATAAAGCCAATGAATAATAATTACCATCGGGCTATCTGGCAGAATCCTGCAGATAACCCGATGGTAGATATAAAAGGCACAAAATTTGATAACGGCTGGCGGGAAACCCCGCCAGCTTGTTATTTAATCCCAGGGCTGCTGGTTTCCAATCGCAAATTCCCTGCCCCCAATTTTGCATGGATGGTAATTGTGTTGCCACTCCCGGTTAGGGAGTAAGTATTTCCTTGCTGT
>Ga0153916_10000308_pt1 | contig 32127 bp, 33 predicted proteins | sample Opewatmetagenome_FD_109642 | JGI IMG/M metagenome (GOLD analysis project Ga0153916, IMG submission 109642) | Freshwater wetland microbial communities from Ohio, USA - Open water 3 Core 3 Depth 4 metaG | ecosystem: Environmental > Aquatic > Freshwater > Wetlands | place: USA: Ohio, Lake Erie...
CGCGCTCGTGGGCGAGGCCGGCGAGGAAGTACTGGCGCATGCGGAAGGCGCCGTCCTCGTAGGAGCCGAGGCCGGCGAGCACGACGTAGGTGCCGGTGCCGCCAGCGAGGCCGGTCGTCTCGACGTCGAAGAAGGCGAGGCGCGAGGGGTGCGGCGCGTCGGGGGCGCCGAGGAGACGGGCCAGGGACGCCGGGGCGGCATCGAGCGCGGCGGCGAGGGGCAGCACGCCGTGCAGGTGGTCGAGCGGGAACCAGTCGTCGCGGACGAAGACCGGGCCGTGCGGCGTGTCGTGCCAGTCGCCGCGCAGGATCTGCGCGATGGGCGGCAGGTCGTCCGCTTCGAGGCTCGGCCGTGCGGAAGGGGCACCGCGCATCGCGCCGGCGTGCTGCGCGACGGCGTGGCGCAGGCGGTCGCGGGCGGCGACTGCGCTCATCCCGGACGGGCCGTGAGGCCGGCGGCCCGCGCCGCGGCGAGCGGCGCGCCGGCGGGCTCGACGTCCTCGCAGAGGCGGCGCAGGAGCAGCGTGGCGGCGCGCTTATTCGTGCCGTGCTCGCCGACCGAGGGGCCGACGCAGCCGGGGCAGCCGGCAGGGCAGGCGCAGCGGGCCACGAGGTCGAGCGCGGTGCGCATGAGCGGGGCGTGGATCTCGAAGAGGCGGCGGGCCATGCCGACGCCGCCGGGCTGGTTCTCGTACAGGAAGAGGGTGGGGCGCTCGGTGAAGGGGGAGCGGATCTGGGCGACGGCCTGGAGGTCGCGCGGATCGCACATGAGGAAGATGGGGGCGAGGTTGCGGAGCAGGTGCGCCATGCCCCAGAGGCCGTCCTGCAGCTCGCCGCGGGCGAGGCCTTCGACGGCATCCGCGCCAAGCGCGAACCAGTACGCCGTCGTGTGGCGGCTCTCCTCCGGGATGCTGATGCGGCCCCAGCCGACGTTCTCGTTCGTATCGAGCTTGATCTTCTTGAAGATGGTGGCGACGTCGCGGACGGCGACCTCGCCGTGGTCGACCTCACAGCCGCGAGCCGGCGCGCGCTCGAACGACTCGAGCACCTCCAGGTCGACGGCGAGGTTGGCGTCGGTGTAGTAGTCGACATCCACCTTGCGGACGTAGGCATTCTTCTCGTGCCAGTCGAGGCGGTCGACGTGGTACTGCTGGCCGCCGTGCATGTAGATGGCTTCGTCGTGGATAAGGAGCGGAGCGGCGGGCCGGTCGACCTGGCCGATGACGCGCGGCTTCGGGCCCTGCTCGATGACGACGAAGTTGTCGATGGCGGCGGAGCGGAGGCTGACGCCCTCGGCGGGGAAGACCTCGGCCATCCAGTGGTAGCGGCCGCCGGCCTTCATCAGCACGCCCTCGGCGGCGAGCAGGTCGAGCAGCTCGGCGGAGTCGGGGCCGTACTCCTCGCCGTCCTCGAACGGCAGCTCGAAGGCGGCGCACTTCATGTGGCTGATGCGGACAAGCAGGTTGTCGGGGTCGATCAGGCCGGCCTCGGGCGACGTCTCGAACAGGTAGTCGGGGTTGGCGGCGACGTACTGATTGAGCGGCGTCGAGGAGGCGACGAGCACGGAGAAGGAGAGGCCGTTGCGGCGGCCGGCGCGCCCCATCTGCTGCCAGGCGCTTGATAGTGTGCCGGGGAAACCCGTTAGCACTGCCGCGTCGAGAGTGCCAATGTCGATGCCGAGCTCGAGGGCGTTGGTGGCGACGACGCCACGAATGCGGCCCTCGCGGAGGCCGCGCTCGACGGCGCGGCGCTCGTTCGGGAGGTAGCCGCTGCGATAACCCTCGACCTTCGGCGGGTCGCCGACGCGCTGCTTCAGCGCCTCGCGCAGGTAGCGGAGGAGCAGCTCGACGCGAATGCGGGAGGGAGCGAAGACGATGGTCTGGACGCCGGACTGCAGGAGCTTCGTGCCGATGGCGCGGGCGGCGTCCACGCTACTCTGGCGGATGCCGAGCTCACGGTTGACGACGGGCGGGTTGTAGACGGCGACGACCTTTCGGCCGCGCGGGGCGCCGTTGTCGTCGACGAGGGCGACGGGGGCGCGGACGATGTTCTCGGCGAGCTCGCGAGGGTTGGCGATGGTGGCGGAGCAGCAGATGAAGATGGGGTCAGAGCCGTAGAAGCGGCAGACGCGGCGGAGGCGCCGGATCACGTTCGCGACGTGGCTGCCGAAGACGCCGCGGTACTGGTGCAACTCGTCGATGACGACGTAGCGGAGGTTTTCGAACAGCTTCACCCACTTGGTGTGGTGCGGCAGGATCGCGGTGTGGAGCATGTCCGGGTTGGTGACGACGACGTGGCCGGCCTCGCGGACCTTGCGGCGGGCGTCGCCGGGCGTGTCGCCGTCGTATGTGAAGGTGCGGATGTCGGCGCCGAGGTCGCCGATCAGGGCGTGCAACTCCTGCATCTGGTCCTGGGCGAGCGCCTTGGTGGGGAAGAGGTAGAGGGCGCGGGCCTCCGGGTCATCGAGGATGGCCTGGACGACGGGGAGGTTGTAGCAAAGCGTCTTGCCGGAGGCGGTCGGCGTGACGACGACGACGCTCTGTCGCTGCATGACGGCGGCGAGGGCCTGCGCCTGGTGCGTGTAGAGGCGGCGGACGCCGCGGCGGGCGAGCGCGTCGACGAGGCGGGGGGCGGTGCCGAGCGGGTACTCGCCGTAGCGGGCGGGGAGCGCGGGCAGCTCTCGCCACTCGACGAAGCCGCCGGCGAGCTCCGGGTCGGTCCTCAGCGCCTCAAGCGCGCGCTCCAGCGGCATCCTGGCCTCCTGGTGTGGATCGAACGTCCGTGCGTGGGGGGAGTATAGGATGCGAACGGGTGTTCGTCAAGATGGTTGTCTATCCGCGTTAGCTCTCAGCCGCTCCCCTCTCGAAAGCGTTCCGAACTCACGGACGGGGTTCAGAGGCGAGGAGCGCCTCAGCCTGGTGCGCAAGGATTGCGCTCAGCGTGTCTTCGGCGGTCAAGCTTGAGTTGTCAATCCATAGACCGATTCCGCCAAGCTCGGCCCGCATCACGTCCTCAAGATGAGCCCAGCGCTCGGCGATCGATACACCTATGCGTTGAATCTGCTCCTGACTCTTGATTCGCGCCCGATCGCGGCTCGCTGCCATGTCCTTACCTGGATCGAGCACAACGATGTGCAGAGGGAGACCGGCGAGCCGATCTTGGTACTCTTCAACGCGGTGGCGAGTGATAACCACGTGGTCGATCGTCACGTTGAAACCAGCTTCGGCATACGAACGCGCGAGCAGGCAGGCGTTGCGGGTCAGGAGGTCCAGTTGACGCGCGTTCTCTTCCACTGGCTCATCGCCAGGCCACACGCCACCTGACACGATCCACTCCTGTAGCCGCTCGGCTTCTATGTGGGCGCCCCGCTCAAACTGCCGCGCCAACAAACGAGCGATCGTCGTCTTACCAGCGCCAGGGATGCCTGTGATCAGCCAAACCTCAGACATAGGCTGATTCTAGCCAAAAGCGACAAGACGTACGGGTCGCCGGGACTCGCGCCGGGGGTCAGCACCCAGAAATAGGGGGTTTTACACCTCCCGGCCGTAGGTGCCAGCACCGAGGATGGATGCGGCATCATGGAGGGAGAACAAGCACCCCGGACGGGCCGTCCGGCCGCACCCTCGCAGGAAGGCGACGGCAAGCCCCACGCGCGTTTTGGGCGGTGGCTGCCTGCGCTGCGCATTCCGCGGCCGAAGCTGCGGGCGCCGCGGCTGAGCCTCGACGGCCTCAGGCGGCGGGCGCCGCGCCTGGCCGGGCTGCGCCTCAAGATCCCACGTCCGAGCTTCAGCATGCCGCGCCTGCCGGATCTGCGCGCCCAGACGGGCGCCCGTACGGGCGCGCGCCGCATCGGCAAACTGAACCTGAGGCGAGCCTTTCCGAAGCGTGAAACGAAACTTGGCGCCAGTGACCGGGGCCGGTCACTCTCCGAGCTGCGGGCCGCGCTGACGCGCGTACGTCTGTCGCCGTTCGCGCTCGGCGTGGGCGCCGTCGTGCTGGCGGTGGCCTTCGTGGCGGGGATGACGTTCTACGGCTCGCGGACGTTCAGCCGGCGGGCGGCGAACACGCGGGCTTCGAACGAGGCGTCGTCGCTGGCGCAGCACAGCGGGACGCTGGCGACTGGGGACGCCTTCGACGGCTACATCCAGATCCTCAGGTTTGCGGACGACCCTGTCGTACACGCGAAAGCGTCGAAGCGCGACGCCCGCCTGGCGGCGCTGCAGCAGTTGCTCTACCTGAACGTGAACAAGTTCGCGTCGCTGACCATCGCCGACCGCGCGGGCACGGTACTCGCCACGACGGACACATCGATCTCAGACGGGCCGTCCGGCCCAAGAGGGCCGTCCGGCGCCAACGTCAGCAACAGCCCGACGTTCGCGGAGACGCGGGCGAACCTGGCGCCGGCGAACTCGGACATCATCCTGACGCAGCCCGGCACACATGGTTATGTCGAATACGCGACCGGACTGAAGGACGCGGACGGCACGACCTGGGGCATCCTCGTGGGCCGGGCGGACCCGGCGCGCATCTGGAAGAGCGCGCTCGACGCGAGCGTCGACGGCAGCCGCAACGTGATCATCAACAACGAAGGCCGGTTCGCCGCCGGCGTGCCCGACCAACTGCTGAACCTGCCGTGGCGCGGCTCGCCAATCGGTGACGGCGGCGTCCGCGCGGACATCGCTGGCGTCGACTCGATCTGCGGGCTGGCGCCTATCGGCAAGGACACGCAGATCGACCGCGGACTGAACATCGCATCGTGCCTGCCGACGTCCGTGATCCAGGCGGAGCACGGCGCGGCGATGGGGAAGCAAGGGCTCGTAACGCTCACCGGGGCGGTGCTGGCGATCGTGCTCGCGGGCGGGGCGTTGCTGCTCGTGAGCCGCGGGTCGTCGGGGCCGGCAGCGGCGTCGGACGAGGCGGTCGCGCTGCCAGCCGACGAGGACGAGAGCACCGTTACGGCGGCGATCGAGGCGGCCGAGGCCGGCGCGGCGGCGGAGTTGGAGCCCGAACCCGAACCCGAGTCGGAGATCGATCCCGAGCCCGAGCCCGAATCGCAGGTCCAGACCGAAGTCCCGGCGGAGACGTCCCCAACGGAAACGCAGGCCGACGCGCCGCCGCACGAACCGGAAGTCGCGCCCGTGTCGACGGTGGAAGTCGTAGCGCCGGGGCCCGTCGCCTTCGACGCGCTGACGCTGATCGAGGCGTACGAGCACCGGAACGCGCGGCTGTCGGAGCATCTGCGCGAGAGCGTGCAGGCGAAGCTGCTCGTGGCGACGACGCAGGCGGACGAGGCGTACAAGCTCGCGAAGTCAGCGCCGGGGAACGCTGAGGTGGCCGAAACCGCGGACAAGCTGCACGCGCACGTGATGCTGGAACTGGAACGGCTCCGCGACCAGGACCTGCGCGCGATCGGGCAGGAACTGCACCCGGGGCTGATCCGCCTGGGGCTGCCGGGCGCGCTGCGCGCCCTGCGCAAGGAGCTGGACGGCACGATCGACGTGACGCTGGACGTGGACCCCACGACCGACTCCGTCGGCGGCACCGCGGGCCGCGCGGCGATCCCGCCGGGCCAGCGGCTGGCGCTGTACCGGCTGGCGGCGGAGGCGACGCGCGCACTCGCCGAGGCCGGCGCGAGCACATGCACCGTCGCCCTGCGGCGGGAGGGCGAGCTGCTGGTGCTGGCGGTCTCCGGGGCGACGCCCGGTGAGGCGGCGGCCACCATCGACCGGTCGACGTTCGCGGCGAGCGCGCTGGCGGCCGACGCGTACGGCGGCTACCTGTCGATACGGCGGCAGGACGACCGGCTGACGGTGTCGATCGAGGTGCCGGCGCAGCCGATGACGGAGCTGCCGGCCGTCGACCTGGCGGCGTGGGAACGGGCAGCGCTGGAAGAACCCGGCGACGACGCGGAGACGGCCGACGACGACGCACCGGAGGTCCCGGCCGACGAGCAGGACGCTGATGCCGGCGCGAGCAGCGAGCCCGCGGAGAGCGCCGGTACGCCGGACGGCGGCGAGGTGCGGCATATCGCGAGCATCGGAGCGGAGCTGGACATCGTCGCCGCGATGGAGCAACTGCGCAGCGAGAGCGGCGACGCGCCTGCCGTCGGCCTCGCCCTGGATCTGCCGCCGGACCCGGAGCGCATCGGCCTGCCGCAGCGCAAGACGGCGTACGAGCTGGCGCGGGTGACGGTTGACGCGTTGCGGCTTGCGGGCGCGCAGCGGGCGGCCGTATCGCTCAAGCACGGCTCGGAGACGCTGATGGTGAGCATCATCGCGGAGACCGACGGCACGCCGTTCGACGGGGCGCACATCAAGCCGGTGGAAGCGGCCATCGAGGCGCTGGGCGGCTACGTGGCGGTGAGCCGCCGCGACAACGCGGTGTCGGTAACGGCGGAGATCATGGCGCCGCTGGAGACGACCGCCGAGAGCGCGCCATCCGTCGAGCCGCTGCTGCCGTCCGAGGACGCGGCGTAGGTACCCCCGTCCTTCGCCAGGGCGAGCGTTCCGCTGGCCGCCACTCCACGATGTGGGAAGTCGGTATGGGCGCAGCTAAAGCTGCGCAGCTACATCGCGGAATCGGCGCGGCGGAGGGGCGCAGCTAAAGCTGCGCAGCTACATCGCCGAACAGCGCGGCGAGGGGCATAGCTGAAGCTGCGCAGCTACATTCGCGCCACGCGCACGTTCGGCCCTGCGGCGAATGACCGGAGTGTCTCAGGCGGCCTTGCGGCTGGGGTGCGGCTCGTCGGAGTCGGCGTCGCCGCCGACGGTCTCCTGCAGGTAGAGGAGGACGGCCTTAACGCGGGGGTGGGCGGCGTTGTCGCGGCTCAGGTTGAGCTGTCCGAAGATGGCGTTGATGTGGTTCTCGACGGACTTCTCCTCGAGCACCAGCGAGCGGGCGATGGCGGCGTTGTTGTAGCCCTTCGCCATGAGCGACAAGACCTCGAGCTGCCGCTTGGTGAGGGCCGAGAGGCGGGTATCGCGCCGGCCGAGACTCTCGACGACAAGCGGGTCGAGCACCACCAGGCCCATCGCGGCGCCGTCGATGGCACGTACGAGGGTGGCGACGTCGGTGACGGACTGGCGGAGCAGGTAGGACCAGCCGGCGGCCCTGAAGGCCGGCAAGGCGGCCAGGGTGCGGCGGTCGGGGTGCTCGCCGAGGAAGACGATGCGGGTGGGGCGCGCGCCGGAGATGGCCTGGGCGACAGCGAGCGCGTCGTGCTCGCTGTCGTTGTCGAGGCCGACGAGCGCGACGTCGGGCTGCTCGCTGCCGGCGAGGCGGATCGCCTCTTCGGCCTCACCGGTGACGCCGACGACCGCGAGGCGCGGTTCCGCCGTCAGGACGGTGCGGAGCATGTCACGCAAGAGGCCATCGGCCTCCACCACCAGGACACTGATGCGGCTCTGTTGTTCCTGCATACCTGTCCTTTCGGTTATCGGACACGGGGCAACGCCGCGTATGCGGGAGTGCGCTGATTCTGGCCGGCGGAGCGATCGTTGCTCCGGGGCGCCCGCGCGGATGCTCGACGTAGGGGGTTCCCCTGTCGGCCGTCCCTGAGGGCGCGGCCCACCGCTTCGGCGGGCATGCCGCCCCGAGACAGATTCGCGCCGGGTGCTGGCCCCCAAGCAGGTGAGGTGCGCTCACCATGCGAGATCACCCTTAGGAATACGACCCTACATCCGTACGGGAACGCACGCAGCGGCTATCAGGGGAACGGCCGACACCGTGGCCCCGATGGCCACAGCACAGAGTAAGGGCTCCCAACGAGGAGGAACGGCAATGAAGCGGATCAAGGAACTCATCCGAAGGCTGCGCGAGGAACGCGGGATCACCGGCCTGGAGACGGCCATCGTCCTCATCGCGTTCATCGTCGTGGCGGCGGTGTTTGCCTTCGTCGTATTGAGCACCGGGCTCTTCGCCTCGGAGCGGAGCAAGGAGACGGTGTACGCCGGGCTCTACAAGACGCGGGGCACGATGGAGCTGACGGGCGGCGTCATCGCGACCACCGACAGCACCAAGATCACGAAGCTGACGTTCGAGGTGACGCTGGCAGCCGGCGGCGACTCGGTCGACCTGAACTACCTCGACCCGAGCGCCCGGGCGGTCATCAGCTACATTGACCCCAACAACCACGTGAACAACATCGTATACACGACGGCGGCCATCACCGGCAACGCCAACAACATGCTGGAGCCGGGTGAACTGTTGGAGATCAGCATCGACGCGGCGCAGCCGGCACTCTCAGGCGTCACGCTTGGCGCGAACACCACGTTCACGCTGGAGGTGAAGCCGCCGTCGGGCTCGTACATGGTGATCCAGCGCACGACCCCCGCCTCGATGAGCAACTCGATCATCGACCTGAACTAAGCCGCTTCAGGGCCGGCCTGCGGGCCGGCCCTCCTGCCCCCTCCCGCCCCCGCGCGCTCATTTGCCGCCCTGGGCCTCCAGATTCGGCTGGGTGCGTCCGCCCGGCCCATTCAGGTGCGCTCACCATACGTTGATTTCCCCAAGCACACGACCCTTGAACAGTACAGGGACGTACGGGGCAGGCCAGTTGCATGGAATGCGCAGCTCTGGTCCCCGGGCGGCGTTTGCCCGTTGGGTGACCGACGGCCGGGTAGCAACGGAGTGCGCGACCAAGCCTGAACGCGAACGAGGAAACTGATCCAGGCTAGTCGCTTCGTCGAAGGAGGTGGCACGGAAGAGCAAGGCACCGTTCCGAAGCGGGGCTCCCTCGGGGAGCCGGGTACGAAGCAACTTTCTACCATGGAGGGTAAGCAAATGAAGCGGATCAGGATCAAGAACTTCGTGCGGAAAGCGCGCGAAGAGCGCGGTATCACCGGCCTGGAGACCGCCATCGTCCTCATCGCATTCGTGGTCGTGGCGGCGGTGTTCGCCTTCGTCGTGTTGAGCACCGGTCTCTTCAGCTCCGAGCGGAGCAAGGAGACGGTGTACGCCGGCCTGGCCAAGACGCGGGGCACGATGGAGCAGACCGGCGGCGTCATCGCCAACACGGACAGCACCAAGATCACGAAGCTGACGTTCGACGTCACGCTGGCGGCGGGCGGCGACTCGGTGAACCTCGACGACGGCCAGCTGACCAACCGGGCCGTTATCAGCTACCAGGACACGGGCAACCTTGTCAACGACGTCGATTACGCGACGAACGTGATCACCGGCAACACCGACCTGCTGCTGGAGCAGGGCGAGCTGCTGGAGGTCGTGATCGACTTCTCGCAGCCGACGCTCTCAGCCGTGACGGTCGGCGCGAACCAGACGTTCACGCTGGAAGTGAAGCCGCCGACGGGCTCGTACATGGTGATCCAGCGCACGACCCCGGCGTCGATGACGCACTCGGTCATCAACCTGAACTAACGGGTCGCGTCAAGGGACCTTCTCGGAGGGACGGCCAGTGATGGCCGTCTCTCTCTTTATGCGGCGCGACCGCGTCGTCGGCGCGGCGGACCGCCGCGCCACTCGACGTGCGACGTGCGGGCTGCCCCTTAGGCGATCCGGGAGCCCGCACCTTACAAGGTTGGGGTATTCCCTCCGTCGATCCGCTCCGGGCAATCGTCGAACCTCTTGATGAGAGAACCGCCTGCCGGTCATGCGTGCCGGCGGCGCCGACCAGGAAAGCCGGGGGAGTACTGATGAAGCGGATCATGAACGTCCTGCGAGGGGCACGCGAGGAGCGCGGCATCACGGGCCTGGAGACGGCCATCGTCCTCATCGCGTTCATCGTCGTGGCGGCGGTGTTCGCCTTCGTCGTGTTGAGCACGGGGCTCTTCGCCTCGGAGCGGAGCAAGGAGACGGTGTACGCGGGCCTCTACAAGACGCGGGGGACGATGGAGCTGACGGGGGGCGTCGTCGCCGACACCGACAGCACGAAGATCACGAAGCTGACGTTCGACGTGACGCTGGCGGCCGGCGGCGACTCCGTGAACCTGGACTTCTCGAACGGCAGCAACCGGGCCGTCATCAGCTACATCGACGCTAACAACAACGTGAGCAACGTGAGTTACTCGGCGGCGCCGATCACCGGCAACGCTGACAGCCTGCTGGAGCAGGGCGAGCTGCTGGAAGTCACGGTCAACATGTCGCAGCCAGCCCTCTCAAGCATCACGCTCGGCGCGAACCAGACGTTCACGCTGGAGGTGAAGCCACCGACGGGCTCGTACATGGTGATCCAGCGCACGACGCCGGCATCGATGGCGAACTCGGTCATCAACCTGAACTAGCATCTTCCCGGCGGCGGCTCGAAGCCGGGGAGGAGGCGGTCGGGACCGCGTCCTCTCCGGCCCTTACGAGCCGGCATGCTCCTCTCCCCGCATCTTGAGGCCCTTCCGAATCTGGCAGGGTGATACCACCCGGACGGCTGAGGTGCGGTCACCGTCGGCCGCCCTTCGCTCACGATCGAAGCTTCCACGGTACATGGATGTGCCAGGGTCATGGCGACCGAGCGTCGTCGCAGCTCTGGCCCCCGGACCGCCACCTCGCGGGCGAGGAGCGGTCTCGGGTCCAAGGGGATGCGCAGCCAAGCCTGAGCGCCCGGCACGCAGGCGACGCGCTCGAGAAGGAGGTGCCTGCCGACGCCAACGACCGACATCGAACCGGATCCCGGGCGACCGGGGTTTGAAAGGATTCCCGCACATTCAGGAGGAATCGCAATGAAGCGGATCATGGGGTTCGCACGAAAGGCCGCAGAGGAGCGCGGCATCACGGGGCTGGAAACAGCCATCGTACTCATCGCCTTCGTGGTCGTGGCGGCGGTGTTCGCCTTCGTGGTGTTGAGCACCGGTCTCTTCAGCTCCGAGCGGAGCAAGGAGACGGTGTACGCCGGACTGGCCAAGACGCGGGGCACGATGGAGCTGACCGGCGGCGTCATCGCCGACACCGACAGCACGAAGGTCACGAAGCTCACGCTGGATGTCACGCTGGCAGCCGGCGGCGACTCGGTCAACCTGGACCACGACGCGACCAGCAACCGCACCGTCATCAGCTACCAGGACACCACCAACACCGTGAACAACGTCAAATATTTGGCGGTGAAGATCACCGGCAACGACGACAAGCTGCTGGAAGCGGGCGAGCTGTTCGAGGTCACCATCGACGTGGCGACGGACCTCTCGGCGGTCACGCTCGGCGCGAACAAGACGTTCACGCTGGAGCTGAAGCCACCGACGGGCTCGTACATGGTCGTCCAGCGCACGACGCCGGCGTCCATGGCGAACTCGGTCATCAACCTGAACTAACGGACGCCGGCCAGGACCCAGCGAGGTCAACGAGGGGACGGCTGCCTGAGGCAGCCGTCCCCTGTTGTCGCCACGGCGGCGGCGGCACCCGGGCGGCGTACGGTGTCTGCACCCAGAAGTCAGGTGGTTTCCCGATACGGGGGAACCCATCCACGGAACGAAGCTTCACCGGTAGATGGTGCGCCTCACGAGCAGCCGCCTTGCAGGCCGCACCATACGCCTCGCAGCGGCCGGGAAGGCCGCCGCCGACACCGTCCCCGGGAAGGACCCCGGGGCGCAGGGATGCGGGAGGAGCGTCGCAATGAAACGGAGCATGGAGGCTCGACCGGATGCGGATGAGCGCGGCATCACCGGCCTCGAGACGGCCATCGTCCTGATCGCATTCGTGGTCGTGGCGGCGGTGTTCGCTTTCGTGGTGTTGAGCACCGGCCTGTTCAGCTCGGAGCGCGCCAAGGAGACGGTGTTCGCGGGGCTCGCCAAGACGCGCGGGTCGATGGCCGTAACCGGCAACATCATCGCCACAACGAACAGCACGAAGGTGACTAAGCTCACGCTCGACCTGACGCTCGCCGCCGGCGGCGACTCGGTCAACCTCGACCCCGACGCGACGAGCAACAAGACCGTGATGAGCTTCCAGAACACGACGACGACGTCGGGCAACGTGACGTACACGACGACGGTGGTGACGGGAAACGGCGACAAGCTGCTGGAGCAGGGTGAGCTCTTCGAGATCAACGTCGACGTGACGGCGATCGCCGGTTTGACGCTGGGCGCGAACCAGACGTTCACGCTGGAGCTGAAGCCGCCGACGGGGTCGTACCTGGTGATCCAGCGGACCACGCCGGCATCGCTGACGAACTCGGTCATCAATCTGTACTAGGGCTCGCGGAGCGCTGGTGAGGCGCGGGGGATAGCCCGCCCTCGAAAGGCGGAACAGGGTCTTTGGAAGCGCAACAGCTGGCAACGAAGGTCGCGCAGCTCGAGTCGCGGGTCGCCACGCTCGAAGACGAAGGCAAGATCGTCAAGGGCGAGGTCAAGCAGATCCTGACCGAGATCCGGAACGTGATCCTGGGGCGGGACAACCCGTTCGAGAACGAGAGCACGTTCGGGTCGCGCGCCCCGGCAACGACGACCATCGTGTCGCACACGCAGCAGCAGGCGCCGCTTCCCGCGCCGGAGCCGAAGCCGGAGCCGGTCGCGGCGGCCGAGCCCGAGGAGGAAGCGGAGCCCGAGCCCGAGATCGAAGAGCCCGAGCCCAGGGTCGAACCCGTCAAGGAGCCCGTCATGCTGAGGCCACTGCCCGTGCCCCCGCCGGCGCCGGCGCCACCGCCGGAGCCACAGCAGCCGCAATGGAGCCTGCTGACCATCGCCGGTCTCTCCGCGTGGGCGGAAGAGGCGATGCGCCGGCTGGGATCCCTGCGACTGGAGATCCTGCTCGACCTCTGCGAGGCCGCCGGCCACCTGACGCCGGAGGCGCGCGTGGCGCTGGCCCGCGTCACCGAACTCGACCTCGCGGAACCGGAACAGGTGCCATCGACCAACGAGACGGTCGTCATCCTGCGGCAGCTCGACGCGCTGGTGAACGACGACCAGGACTACGGGGACGCCCGCCTGCAGCGCCGCTTCTAGCGGGAAGCGCGGGGCGGGCACTAGAGGAGCAGCGCCATCGACAAGGCAATCACGACCATCATGCTCACCGTCGCGGCGATCGTCGCGATCGTCGCGGTGACGAACGCCGTGCTGCCATCGGTGGACCGGACGAGCGGCGCGCTGATCTCGGCATCGGGCGTGGTGCAGGACCGCATCGCGAGCCAGATCAGCCTGATCAACGCGACGGGGCAGAACGGCAACCCGGACGCGAAGGCGTGGGTGAAGAACGTCGGGTCATCGACGATCACGCCGCTGGAGCGCGTGGACGTCTTCTTCGGCCCGAGCAACAACTTCCAGCGCATCCCGTACGGCGGCGCCGGCTGCAGCACGCCCTGCTGGGAGTACACGTTCGAAACCGGCACAACGACCTGGGTGCCGACGGCGACCCTCTTCATCACGATCCACACGGGGAGCAACCTTACGACGGGCACGACCTACTACGTGCAGGTCGTGACGCCCAACGGCATCGCGGATTCCAAGACCTTCACGGTGTAGGGGGGCGCGATGGAAAACGGCATCCCCGCGCTGCTCATCGCGACGATCCTGATGCTCTCGACAGTGCTTATGGCGCGGGGCGGCTTTCTGGGCGCGGACGGCATCAACCAGTCGCTGAACCAGTCGGAGGTCCGCCACGGGGCGCAGAACCGGACGACCCTGACGATCACGAACACGGCGATCGACCCGACGGGAGCGAACATCACGGTCACGGTGCGCAACGACGGCGCGACGCCGATCACCGCGTTCGCGCAGGTCGACGTGATGCTGCAGTACTTCGACGCCGTGAGCACGCGCTACGACGTGTGGGTGCCGTACACGTCGGGCGCGCTGGCGGCGAACACGTGGACGACGGGGACGTTCACGAACGACGCGTTCCAGCCGGGGATCCTGAACACGGGCGAGAGCGTGCAGATCCTGGTGCGCGTCAACCCGGTGGCAGGGCGCACGACGACGAACCTGTTCATCATCGGCACGGAGCGCGGGGTGACCGCGCAGGCGAACTTCGCCGGACCGCCGTAAGGAGCTGAGAGCGCATGGCGATCCTGACGAAGTGGTTGCCCGGACAGAAGGCCGCGAAGCGCAGCGACGCCATCGAAGAGGCGGCGAACTGGCAGCGGCCGACCTCGCTCTTCAAGCCGGCGTCCACCGAATACGACCTGGTGGCGCAGCTCACGTACATGTCAGCGCTGGCGACGGCGAACGTCGGGCGGGAGAACCTGTTTCAGAAGACCGCGGAGCTGGGCTACAGCACATCCGGCTACTTCTACCGCGTACACCTGGTGGCGCAGCGCCTGAACTACGACTACGCGCGCGCCTGCCAGCTCGTCGCCGATGCGACGGACAACGAGGTGGTGCGGAGCCTGCTGCTGCGCTTCTCCAGCTCGCTCGCGTCGGGCGAGCCGGAGACGGTGTTCCTGGCACGCGAGACCGAGATCACGCTGGAGCAGTACTCGCGCAAATACGAGCGCGACCTGGAGTCGCTGCGCAAGTGGACGGACGCGTACGTCGCGCTGATGGTGTCGGTGACGCTGGTGGTCGTGGTGTCGATGGTATCGATGATGATCTACAGCGTCGGCACAGTGTTCATCCTGGGCCTGGCGACGGTGATGATCGGCATCGCGGTGCTGGGCGACTGGATCATCTACCGCACGTCACCGATCGAGCCGAAGACGCACAGGCGCGCGGAGAAGTCGCGGACGCAGGACCAGATGTTCGCGGTGGCGAGGGTGCTGCTGCCGGCCGGCGCGCTGCTGGGCGCGGTAGTCGGATTCGTGTTCAGCATCGGCGCGGGGATGGTGGCGGCGGGGGTGACGGTGGCGCCGGTGGGCATCATGGCGTTCCTCGACGACCGCCGGGTGGACCAGCAGGACCGGGACGTGTCGACGTTCCTGCGCTCGCTCGGCTCCATCGTCGGAGCGATCGGCACGACGGTGACGGCGGGGCTGGAGCGGCTGAACCAGCGGTCGCTGGCCTCGCTGGAGCAGGGGGTGCGGCGGCTGCACGTGCGGCTGCGGTCGGGCATCCGGCCGGACCTGTGCTGGGACCGCTTCATCTCGGAGACCGGCAGCGAGCTGGTGGACCGGTCGGTCAGCACGTTCTGGGACACGATCAAGCTGGGGGGCGACCCGGACCAGATCGGGTTCCTGTCGTCGCTGTTCGCGCTGAAGATCTCGCTGATGCGGGAGAACCGCAAGCTGGTGTCGCAGACGTTCATGTACCTGATGGTGCCGATGCACGCGGTGCTCGTCGCGATCCTGTTGTTCGTGACCGAGGTGATGGTGGTGTTCGCGGTGCAGCTCAACCACATCCAGACGCAGGCGCTGGGCAACAGCGACCCGGCAGCGATGAACGGGCTCGACGTGACGAACGTGCTGGCGTTCGCGTCGCCGGACATCGGCTTCATCCGGGGGTTCGCGCTGGTGGTGACAATAGTGCTGACGGTCGTCGACACGTGGTCGCCGCACGCGGCGGCCGGCGGCCACCACCACAAGGTGTGGCTGTACGCCGCGGTGATGCTGGTGCTGTCGGGCCTCTCACTGATGTTCATCCCGCAGGTGGTCGGCGGGCTGTTCCACAGCGTGGCCGGAGACCTCTCGAACAACCCGCTGGCAGGACCGGCGACGGCGCCGGGGACGAACTGAAGGAGGACGCACCATGTCGGGATGGTTTCGCCGCCCGAAGCAAATGCCGCAGACGCACGTCGACCCGGACGAGCTGAAGGCGCTGCTGCCGGTCTCGGTGCGCCATCCGGAGGCGAACCGCTTCACGCCGCTCGGCAGCGACTTCGACGGCGAGGAAGGCTCGGACGAAGACCTCGAGTTCTTGACGACGCTCGTGGAGTCGGTCGACCGCGAGCGCGCGATGCCAGCGCGCCCGGCGCCGCGGCCGGCGCCCGCGCGCGAGCCGCCCATCCGGCGCATCGTCGCGGAGCCGAAGGCGCTCACGGCCGCGGACCACATGGAGATCTTCCGCGAGATGCGGGGCGAGGAGCCGGAGCGGCGGAGCGTCAACATCGAGGTCGACGAAGTGGAGCTGGACGATCTGCTGGAAAGCCTCTCAACGACCATAGCAGCGCTTCGCCACCGAAGGGCTGCGTAGAAGACGATGTCGCGATGGGCTTCCTGGCTGCTCGTGCTCTCGATGCTGGCGTGGACGGCGCTCACGGGCGCCGTCGGCTGGTACGTGTTCCGGGGGAGTGGCACGCCGGCAGCCGCGAGCGACGGGGCCGTCTGGTTCGACGTGGCGGCGCCGGGCATGCCGCACGAGGCGCACTACCTGACGCTTGCCGAAGCGGCGGCCACGCTGCCGACGCCGGTGCCGCAGACGGCACCGGTGCGCGCCGGCGGCGGGCTGCGGCCGCCTCCAGCGTACGCGCTGCCGGCGGGGCCTTCGGTCAGCGTGCAGCCCGTCGACCCGAACCGGATCCCGTCGCTGCCGCCGCGGGCGGAGGCGCGGAAGAAGGGCGTCGTCGTGCTCGATCCGGGCCACGGCCGCGGCGACCCGGGGGCGACACACTATCTGCCGGACGGCTCCGGACGCTGGGACATCACCGAGGCCGATTCGAACATGCTCAACGCGCGGCTGATCCGCGACGAGCTGGTGAAGATGGGCTACGAGGTGTACCTGACACGCCAAGACGGCGAGGCGGGGCCGGGCGGGCCACTGCCGCTCCAGTTCATCACGTCCGACCTGTACTGGCGTGTCGCGCTGGCGCGGTCCGTCAACGCGAACGTGTATCTGGCGATCCACGGCAACGGAGCGACGGTTCACTCGATCAGCGGGCCGGAGACGTGGTACTGCGGCAAGCACGCGGACGGCGCAGCGAACGAGAAGCTCGCCAACATGGTCCAGCACGCGATGATGGATGCGCTGCACGAGTACGGCTACTTTCCGCCCGACCGCGGCGTGAAGGAAGACGCGCAGTCACACCACTCGGGCGAATTCTGCCAGTTCGTGGTGACGCGCGAGACGCCGGTGCCGGCAGCGCTGCTGGAGTTCCTCTTCCTGACGAACGACAGCGACGCGCGGGTCCTCGTCGATCCACGATCGCACGCTCTGATGGCGCGGCACGTCGCGGAGGCGATCGACGCCTTCCTGCAGGACCGCAGCGCGGGGCATTAGGAGAGACCTCCCGATGCACACGACGACGCTCGTCCGCACCTCGCCAGGCACGACCCGACAGGACTACACTGGGCGCATGGTGAAGGTCGCGCTGCTGGCAAGCTTCAACATGGACATGGTGATGCGCGCCGAGCGGCGCCCCCTCGCCGGCGAGACGCTGCAAGCGGAGTTCGCCACGTTCCTTGGCGGCAAGGGGTTCAACCAGGCGGTCGCGGCGCGCCGGCTCGGCGCCGAGGTGGCCGTGGCGGGCCGGGTCGGCGACGACGAGTTCGGCCGCCGCTTCCTCGACGCGCTGGACCGCGAGGGCATCGGCCGCGAGGCGGTGGAGGTCGACGCGGAGCACGGCACGGGCGTCGCGAGCATCATCGTCGAACCCGACGGAAGCAACAGCATCCTGCAGGCGCCGCAGGCGAACCGTCGCGTCACGCCGGAGAGCATCGGCCGGCACCCCTCGCTCTTCGAGGGCGCCGCCGTGGCGATGCTGCAGCTCGAGACGTCGATGCCGGGCGCGATCGCGTTCGCGCGGCGGGCGCGGGCGGCCGGTTGCCGCACGCTGCTGAATCCGGCGCCCGCGGCACCGGTGCCGGACGAGTTGCTGGCCCTGACGGACGTGCTCGTGCCCAACGAGCTGGAGGCGCAAGCGCTCACCGGGCTGGCGGGCGGCGGCACGGACGCGGCGTTCGCGATGGCCGACGCGTTGCGCCGGCGCGGGGCCGAGACCGTCATCATCACGCTCGGCGAGCGCGGCGCGGTGGCCGTGGACGGGGCGACACGCGTACACGTGCCGGCGTTCGAGGTGCGGGCGATCGATACCGTGGGCGCGGGCGACGCGTTCTGCGCAGCGCTGGCCGTACGGCTGGGCGAAGGCGCGGAGCTGGCGGCGGCGGTGCGGTCGGCGTGCGCGGCGGGCGCCGTGGCATCGACGCGCGCGGGCGCCGAGCCATCGATGCCGAGCCGGGCCGAGATCGAAGCGCTGGCCGCGAGAGGAGTGCCCGCATGACCTTCGAACGGGACCACGAACGTCACATCCTGATGGCCCGGGAAGTGATTCGCAACGAAGCGCGCGCGCTCGAAGAGACGGCGAAGGAGCTGGGCCGCGACTTCGTGACGGCGGTGGAGATGGTGGCGCGCGTGAGCGGCCAGGTGATCACACTGGGCGTCGGGAAGTCAGGACACGTCGCGGCGAAGATAGCGGCGATGTTCGCCAGCACGGGCACGCCCGCATCGTACCTGCACGCCGGCGACGCAGTACACGGGGAGCTGGGCGGGCTTCGTAAGGGCGACGTCGCCATCGCGATCTCGCACAGCGGCGAGACGCCGGAGATCGTGGCGCTGCTGCCGGTGATCAAGCGCTTCGAAGTCCCGATCATCGCCATCACCGACGTCCGACGGTCGACGCTGTCGCTGGTTGCGAACGTCGTGATCATCCCGGGCGAAACGTCGGCGGCGGACCCGATCGGCCTGGCACCGACCGCCAGCACCGCGGCGGCGATGGCGATCGGCGACGCCATCGCGCTGGCCGTCGCGCAGCACAAGGGCTTCGCGGTGTCCGACTTCGAGCACCACCCGGGCGGCGCGCTGGGCAAGCTCTTGGAGTCGGTGTACGGCCCGCCCGGCGGCGTCCAGCCGCCGATCGGCGGCCGGCCCAAGCCCGGCGATGACAAGTTCTCGGGGACGGCCGATCCCTGAGCGGCGTCTAGGGAATCACAGCACTTGCCGCCGCCCCCAGCTCGCGCACACGCCGCGCGGGTGACAGGAGCAGCGACGCCGCGCCGGCCAGCATGACGCACGCGGCGGCGACGATCACAACGCGCGGGCCTGCCGCATCGGCCGCGGCGCCCGCAGTCAGCGACCCGATCAGCATCGCGACGAGGCCAGCAAAGCGGATGGCGGCGTTCACGCGGCCGAGCAGCCGCTCCGGGGCGAGCGCCTGGCGCAGGCTCATCTGGTTGATCTCGTACACCGTCCAGGCGCCGTCGGAGATGAGCTGCTGGCCGACGAGCAGGACAGCGGCGAAGAGCGACGCCTCGCGGGCGCCAGCCACGACGAGCAGGCCGCACGCCGCGATCGCCAGCCCGAGGATCATCGAGCCGCCGACGCCGAAGCGCCGGCCGGCCCAGCCCGCGACCAGCGCGCCCACGAACGACATGACGCCGCCGACACCGAAGATCATGCCCAGGACGCCCGGCGAGAACCCCAGCTCGCGGTTCGTGTAGAGGAGGAACACGGCGCCGACCATGCCGAACGCGAGCTGCAGGGCGACGAAGCTGGCCGTCACCGCGCGCAGGACGGGCTCTCGCGCGACGAAGCGCAGCCCTTCGCCGATCTCCGGCAGCACCCCGAGGCGTCCGGCCGGCGGCACGGGCGCCGTCTCCGGCGTGCGGATCGAGCGCACGGCGAGCGCCGACCAGACGAACGACACAGCATCGATCAAGACGGCGCCCGGCCCGGTGAGGAGCTGGACGAGCCAGCCGGCCGCGCTGAAGCCGCCGAACTCCGCGACGGCCGCGCTGCCGGTCAGCTTGCTGTTCCCTTCGACCAGCTCGTCCGGCCGCACCAGCGTCGGCAGGTAGGACGCGTAGGCGACGTCGAAGAAGGTCGTCAGGACGCCGGACACGAACGCGACGGCATAGAGCTGCTCGATGCGCAGGACGCCGAAGGCGGCGGCCAGCGGCACCGTCGCGAGCACGGCCGCGCGGCCGAGGTCGGCGGCGATCATGATCGGGCGGCGGCGCAGGCGGTCGACCCAGACGCCGGCGAACAGACCGACGCAGATCCCGGCCAGCACGCTCGACGAGGTGATCAGGGCGACTTCGAGCGGTCGCGCCTTGAGGTAGATGATCGCGGTGAACGGGAGCGCCGTCTGGCCGATGAGCGAGCCGAAGACGGAGATCGTCTGCCCAGACCAGAGGCGCACGAAGTCAGGATGTCGCCAGAGCCCGCCGAACCGGATGCGCATGTGCTTCTCCGACGCTCAATGCCGGAGATTGTACCGGGGGCCAGCGCCTACAGGCCGTTGTCCTCGAGGAACTGCAGGACGGCCGCGTTGAACTTGTCGGGCTGGTAGAGGTTGACGGCGTGACCCGCCTGCTCGATGACGACCTTGCGGGCGTTGGGGATCTTCGCGGCCATGTACTCGCCGCCGGCCTTGTAGCGCTCGTCGTCGGCGCCGAGCACGATCAGCACGGGGACGTCGATCTGCTCCAGGTGCTCCATGACGTTCGCGTCGCGCTGTGTGAGGATGCCGCGCGCGGCGAAGGCGAGGCCCTGCGCCGAGCGCTGGTACTGGCGCGTGCGGTCGATCTCGATGCCGCGGCCGAGGCCGTCGAGGCCGCGCTCTTCGAAGCGCTTCGCGTAGCCGATCGAAAAGTCATTCCAGCCGGCGCGCGCGTCGTCCTTGCGGTAGCCGGGGCCGGTATTACAGAGGATCAGGGCGCGCACCATCTCCGGGTGGGCGAGCTGGAACTCGAGCGAGATGTAGCCGCCGAGCGACAGGCCGCCGATCACCGCCTGCCGGATGCCGAGGTGGCGCAGCAGCGCCGCCATGTCTTCGACGGTGAGCTTCTCGGTATAGGCATCCTGCGTCGGCGGGCTGTCGGTGCCGCCGTGGCCGCGCATGTCCCAGCCGATGACGCGGTAGTCGCGCCACGCCTCGAACTGCGGCTCCCACATCTGGAGCGTCGCGGCGAAGGCATGCGTCAGCAAGATCGGCGTGGCGCCGGGGGCGCCGTGCTCCTCGTAGTTGACGTGGATCCCGTTGAGCTCGACCTGCGGCATGCGCCCGCCTCCGTTCCCGGGCGATGATCGCGTACCGGTGGAGATGGCACAACTCAGGATGTTGGATGTTAGATGTTAGGGGTTGGACGCACCGGCTGGCGATGTCGTCCAGCATCCAGCACCTTGCGTCCCGCTGCGGCCGCTTCGGGAGGCCCTCCATTACAATGCCAGCATGCCGAGCGGCGATGACTTCGAGCCAATCACGGAGAGCGGGCCGCTCGTCGCGGAGCTGCGCGCGCGCATCGAGCGCGAGGGGCCGATCACGTTCCGCGCGTTCATGGAGGCGGCGCTGTATCACCCGCGGTACGGGTACTACTGCACGAACGCCGGCGCCATGAGCCGCGGCGGCGATTATGTCACGAGCCCGGAGGTACACCCTGTGTTCGGGGCGCTGGTGGCGCGGCAACTGTGCGAGATGTGGAACGTTATGTCGAGTCCAGCTCGCTTCGACGTCCTTGAGATCGGCGCCGGAACCGGCGCGCTCGCGCGCGACGTCCTCCGCTCGCCGGCGGCGCGCGATCCCGGCTTCAGCGCGGCGCTGCGCTACCGCATCGTCGAGACCAGCGAGACGCTCGTGCGCGCGCAGCGCACGACACTCGCCGAACTGGACCTGCCGGACGGCGCGGTCGAGTGGCTCGACGCGCTGCCGCCGCGCATTACGGGCTGCGTGCTGTCGAACGAGCTGATCGACGCCTTTCCGGTACACCGCGTGGTGCGCGAGGGCGGCGAGCTGCGGGAGGTGTACGTCACCAACAGCGAGGGCCGCTTCGCCGACATGCTCGGGCCGCTCTCCAAGGATGCGCTGCGCCGCTACTTCAACGACCTGAGGCTGCTGCCGGGCGACGGCTGCTACGCGGAGGTGAACCTCGATGCGGTGCGCTGGATGGAGGAAGTGGCGCGCGCGATCGAGCGCGGCTACGCGCTGACGTTCGACTACGGCTATGAGGCGCGCGACCTGTACGCGCCGTGGCGGCGCGACGGCACGCTGCTCTGCTTCTACCGCCAGGCCGCGAGCAGTGACCCGTACCAGCGCATCGGGAAGCAGGACATGACGGCGAGCGTCAACTTCACGACGCTGATGCGCGCGGGCGAATCCGCGGGGCTGCGCACGATCGCCTTCACCGACCAGGCGTCGTTCCTGACGCGCATGGGCATCGGCGAGGGGCTCGCGGTGGTGGCGGCGCAGCCGGCGCAGATGGAGGAGTATTTCGCGCGCCGTAAAGTCGTGATGGACCTGATCGACTCCGCGCGCCTCGGCCGCATCAAGGTGCTCCTGCAAGGCAAGGGCGTGCCGGACGCGCCACTGCAGGGGTTCGGCTGAGAGCATCGGCTGGTCCCTCCTTGACGCGTCGCAGCGAACCGGAGAGGGGCGCCCTCCGTAGCCGCGCATTGGCGCTCTCCCATCTCGGGAGGCCGTTATCGGTTTGGAAACACCTTCCCCAATCGTGGGGGGCGATACTGCTGGCGGAGGATCGCGTGACACTCGGAAAGAACGCCGCCGCCAAGATCGCCGCGCTGGTCGCCAGCGCCGCGGCGCTGGTAGGCACCTGGGCCCTCGTCCACCAGAATCCGCCGCCGCCCGCCGCGGCCGATGCGCCGGCGCCCACGCAGACGGTTACCGGGCAGAACGGCACGGCCGCGAGTCCGAGCCGCGCCAGGCAGCGCGTGTCGCTCACGGCGCCGAGGCCGCGCACGAGGACCCGTGCCTCCTGAGATCGTCGTCCACGAATTCGCCGCGATGGGCGGCACCGTCGAGATCCAGCTCGTGGGCGGTGCGCTGCCGGACGCGATGCGCCTGCAGGCGCTCTTCGCCGCGCATGAGCGGACGATGAGCCGCTTCCTGCCGGACAGCGAGCTGAGCGCGCTGAACCGGTCCGCGCCGCGCCCGTTCCAGGCGTCACCGCTGCTGTTTGACGTCGTCAGCGAGAGCGTCGGCTGGGCGTGCATCACGGAGGGCGTCTTCGATCCGACGGTGATCGACGTGCTGGAAGCGGTCGGCTACGACCGCCCGTTCGATTTGCTCGCGCCGTCCCGCGCCGCCGTCCTGGAGCGGCCGAAGACATGCACCGGCCGCTGGCGTGCGATCGCGCTCGACTATGACCACGAGATCATCGACCTGCCGGCCGGCGTGCGCATCGACCTCGGCGGCATCGGCAAGGGGTATAGCGTCGACCGCGCGATCGCGGCGCTCGGCCCGGGCGCGAACGCGATCGTCAACGCGTCGGGTGACCTGTACGCCGCCGGCGACGGGCCCGAGGGCGAGGGGTGGTACGTGGGGGTGCAGGACCCGTTCGACACGACGGGTGACGTGGCGATCCTGAACGTCAACGACCGCGCCGTCGCGACGTCGGGCTCGATCAAACGGCACTGGACCGCCGGCGATGCGCGCTACCACCATTTGATCGACCCGCGCACCGGCGGATCGTCGGCGGGCGACCTGGCGACGGTGACGGTGGTCGCGCCGACGGCGACGCAGGCGGACGTGCTGGCGAAGACGGCGTTCCTGCTGGGCGCGCCCGACGGGCTGCGCTTCGTCGAGCGGTTCGTGGGCGCCGCCGCGATCGCGATCACGGCGCAGGGCGACGTGCTGACGTCGCGCGGCATGGCGGAGTACCTGGCGTGAACCACGAATTCTGGTACCTGTCGCGCGCGGCTGGCTTCACCGCCTACCTGCTGCTGTTCACGTCCGTCGCGCTCGGCATCGCCATCGGCACGCGCCTGAGCGATCGCATCGCGAAGCGCGCGTCGGTGTTCGACCTGCACCGCTTCACGACGATCGTGGCGCTGGCGTTCACGCTGTTCCACGTCTACATACTGCTCGGCGACGGCTACTTCAACTTCAACGTGTGGCAGCTCTCGGTGCCGTTCCTGTCACCGTACCGGGGATGGCAGACGGCGATCGGCATAGCGTCGCTGTACGCGCTGGTGCTGATCATCGCCAGCTTCTACGTGCGACAGTTCATCGGCTATCGCGCGTGGCGCGCGCTGCACTTCCTGACGTTCGCGCTCTACGCCGGCGCGACGCTGCACGGCATCACGGCCGGCTCCGACACGACGCAGAGCTGGGCGCGGTTGATCTACCTGCTGACGGGCGGCGCGGTGGTCGCGTTGATCCTCTATCGCGTGCAATACCGCATGCCGGACAGCGAGGCCGTGCGTACGGTGCGGCTCGTGTCGGCCGCGGCCACGGTCCTGACGGCGCTGGTGCTCGTCTTCGGCACCGGGCTGCTGCGGAACGCGGCGAGCACGGTGCGGAGCGGCGACGCGGCGGCGGCGCAGCCGGCGCAGCAGCAGCCTGCGCAGGCCGCGGCGCAGCCAGCGCAGGCCGCGGCGGCGGGGCAGGACGGCCATCCGTTCCTCGCAAGCTTCGACACCGACTTCACCGGCACGTACACCCAGTCGCAGGACGCCAGCGGCGCGCACTTGACGATCGACGGCCTTACGACGGGCGACCTACCGGCGAAGGTACACGTCGAGCTGGTGCAGTCGCTGAACCAGTCGAGCGGCGAAGGAGAGCGAGAATCCGGCCGGGCGACGGTGACGGTGAACAAGGTCGAGGTCAGCGACTCGGCAACGAGCGCGCCGCTCTGCGACGGCCAGCTCACGAACCTGCAGGGGAACTACATCCGCTTCACGTGTAACGGCGTGGGGCCGTACCAGGGCGTGCAGATGACCGTCGCGGCGCAGATCAGCGCCAGCGACGGCCGCAGCTTCAGCGGCGCGCTGAGCGGCAGCATGACACGGCAGAGCTGAGACGCTCTTTTCCTCCCGGCGCCCCCGGCGATAGAATCCAGCGAGCCCCGCGTTCTCCGGGGCCTTGCCTGCGGAAGGATCCCCCGGTGAACCGTCGCCTGACCGAACCCGGCCGGCACGAAGAGGCGCCACGACCCGCGCGAGGGCGCCGCTGATGTCGAAGGACAACGCGATCACGGTGCGGCCGATCGATTTCATCCGCGACGAGGCGCCGCTGCGGGCGTTCCTGGGCGAGCGCGACCGCACGCGGCTCAAGAACAGCGAGGCGGCGTGCAAGGACGGCGACTGCTTCGCGTACGTGGCGGTGGAGAACGGACTGGCCGTCGGCTGGGCGGTGGTACACACGAACTTCCGCGAGGACCAGGACTGGGACCCGCCGGACGAGGACACGCGCGTGTTCCAGGCCGGCGAGAACGCGTACCTGGAGAACATCGAGGTGACGCCGCGGCTGCGCAGCAAGGGCGTCGGGTCGATGCTGCTGGACGCCGCGCAGGCCGAGGCGAAGCGGCGCGGCAAGCGCTACCTCTGGCTGCACACGAGCGAAAACAACACGAAGGCGCACTCGCTGTTCGATCGCAAGGGCTGGACCCACGAGCGCAGCGTGTACCCGCCGTGGAAGCCCACGTCCAAGACCCGCGTCTACCGCAAGGAGCTGTAGGGAGGACGAGATGACGATGCAGAAGACCTTCGTCCGCACCCTGGCCGTCACGGCGGTCATGCAGTTCATCGTGACGCGCACGCGCGCGGGCCGGGCGATCGAGGAGGGCAGCCCCGAGCGGATGTGGATGATGTACCCGCTCAACGTGCTGGTCAATGCGCTGGCGTGGACCATCGTGATCGCCGCTGCCGCGCGCGTTGCGCGCGCCTTCCGCCACTCCTAATCGTCCATGCCCTTAGCTCGCTGAAAGAGCACAACCATGACGAAGCACACGATTCGCCACGTCGACGCATTCACCACGCGGCCGCTGGAGGGCAACCCCGCCGCGGTCGTGGACGGCGACGGTCTCACGGCTGAGACGATGCAGCGCATCGCGCTGAACCAGCGGCTGTCGGAGACGGTGTTCCTGCTGCCGCCGCAATCGCCGGAACACGATGCGCGCCTGCGCATCTTCACGCCTGCGATGGAGCTGCCGTTCGCCGGCCACCCGACGATCGCTGCGGCACACATCCTCGTGAGCGAGGGTCGCGCGACGCCCCGACCGGACAGGCCGCTGCTGCTGGAGACGGGCGCGGGCGTGATCCCGGTTGAAGTGACGGGCGGCGATACGCCGCTCTACACGATGACGCAGGCGGCAGCGCAGTTCCGGGCCGACGACATCGGCGTCGAGGTGATCGCCGTGTCGGTCGGGCTGGAGCCCGGCGACATCGCGCGCGCGGAGTGGGTGTCGACGGGCCTCTTCTGGCTGATCGCCCAGGTGGCGTCGCTGGACGCGATGATGCGCGTGCGGCCCGACATGACGAGATTGGCGCAGATCCCGCACGGTCTCAGCATCTTCTGCCTCGGCGCGCAGTCGGCTGACGCGGACATCCACGTCCGCGCGTTCGCGCCCGACGGCGGCGTACCGGAAGACCCGGTGACCGGGAGCAGCAACGGCTGCATCGCCGCCTTCATCGCGCGGCACGGCATCATGCCGGCGCGGGACGGGGAGATCCGCTACGTGGCGGAGCAGGGGCTCGAGATGGGGCAGCCCGGCCGCGTACACCTGCTCGTCACCGGCGTGCCGGACGAGCCGCGCGCGCACGTCGGCGGCAGCGCGGTGACGGTGCTGCGCGGCGAGCTGCTGCTCTCCGACTGATGGCCGTCGCCGCGATCCTGCTCGCCGCGGACGCGTCGCCGCACTTCGAGGTGGCGCCCGCGCTGCTGCCGTGGGGCCCGGACGAGACGCTCGTCGAGTATCAGGTCGCGCAGCTCCGGGAGGCGGGCGTCGACGTCATCGAGGTGGTGCTCGGATACCAGGCCGAGCGCGTGATCCCGCTCGTCGCGCGCGACGACGTCGAGCCGGTGGTGAACGCGCGCTGGGCGGCCGGCCTCGTTGGCTCGCTGCGGACGGGCGCCGCGGCGGTGCCGCGCGACACAGAGGCGGCGATCATCGTGCAGGTACACGAGCCGCGCCCTGCCGACGTGTACCGGCGGCTGCTGGAGCAGCACACGTCGGGCGGCACGTCGATCTCGCGGCCGGCGTACCACGGCGTCGCAGGCACGCCGTTCGTCGTGGGACGCGAGGTGCTGGCCGAGCTGCGCAACATCACCGGTGAGGGGAAGGATCTCGACTCGATGCTGGGGAGCCACGCACGGGCAATCGGTGAGTTGGAGTTCGAGACGGACGCCGTGCTGGTGGAGATCGTGACGCGCGAGGAGTACGCGCGAGCGCTGCAGGCATTCGGGCTGGGCGGTTAGGCGACGGGCTCCGGCAGGAGGCGTTGGAACAGCTCGTTGCTGAGGAGGCGGCCGCGCGGCGTCAGGCGCAGGTGCGTCGGCGTGCGCTCCAGCAGGGCGTAGCCGGTGAACTCGTCGAACACGGCGCCGTACACGTCGTGTACGGAACGGCCGTAGCGCGCCGAGAACGCGCGCACGTCGACGCCGTCGATCAGCCGCAGCCCGAGGATCAGCGTGTCGGCCATCGACAGCTCCGGCGTAATCACCTCGGCTCCGACGACGTGGCGCATCTGGCCGCCGCCATCTGAGCGCGCGGCGACGGACTCGTCGACCAGCTCGGCGTAGCGGTCCGGCAGCAGCGCGGTCGAGAAGCGCACGCCGTCGAGGAACGAGTGGGCGCCGGCGCCGAGGCCGAGGTACTCGCGGTTCTGCCAGTAGACCAGGTTGTGGCGGCAGCGACGGCCGGGGAGCGCCCAGTTCGAGATCTCGTAGTGCTCGTAGCCCGCGCGGGCAAGCCGGTCCTGCGTCCATTCGTAGTGCTCGGCCTGGACGTCGGGGTCCGGCGGCACCACGCGGCCACGGGCGACGTCGCGAGCCAGCGGCGTGCCGTCCTCGACCGTGAGCGCGTACAGCGACAGGTGCTCCGGCGCGAGCGCCAGCGCCCGCTCCAGCGTGCGCTGCCATTTCGCGAGCGGCTGCTCCGGGAGGCCGTAGATCAGGTCGAGGTTCACGTTGTCGAAGCCGGCCTGTCGTGCCGAAGCGTAGGCCTCGAACGCCTGCTCGCCGGTGTGGATGCGGTCGAGCTGCACCAGCTCCTCATCGTCGAACGACTGCACGCCGATGGAGAGCCGGTTGAAGCCGACGGCGCGCAACCCGCGCAGGTACTCAGTCGAGAGGCTGCCGGGGTTTGCCTCCAGCGAGGTCTCGGCGTCTGGCGCGAACATGAAGGTCGCGCGGAGGCCGCCGAGGATCTTCGCCATCGCCTCTACGGGCGTGAGGCTCGGCGTGCCGCCGCCGAAGAACACCGACTCGACGGGCCGGCGCCCGACGGTCGAGGCCCAGAGCGACGCGTCCTTGAGCAACGTCTCCGAGTACGACGGGATCATGTGCTCGTGGCCCGCGTAGGAGTTGAAGTCGCAGTAGCCGCACTTGGCGGTGCAGAAAGGGATGTGGACGTACAGCCCGATGGCGTCGGAGGTCACGTCTGATCGTAACAGCGGCCGCCGGGCGGCGCCAAAGTGCGCCTGAGCCCGGTAGTGGGTCAGTTTGACTGACCCACTACCGGGTGGTTGGTCGAAGGCTAAGGCGCGAGCTGATTCACCCACGGATGGCCGACGAGGGAGATCGCGTTCCGGAGCCAATCGCGCTGTTCCTGGGTGACGTGGGGGAGAAGGGCGAGGAAGTCGAGCTTGTCGCGTCGGCGGAGCTCGTGAGCCTTGAAGAAGAGCAGGATCTCGGGGACGACCGTGGGGGGACCGCCCGCCGGCTGCTGAACGCCGTTTCGTAGCGGGATGCTGATGCGTGGCTGGTGCGACAGAATCCAGTCGTCGGCGGAGCGATCGTTGAGCTGGATGTCCAGGTTGAAGCCCTGATCAGTCGACGCGTTCACCCGGTCCGGTAGATCCTCGCCCGTATCAAGGCGGGCGTGGATATGGCCGGGAAGGTCCAGGGCGCGGCCGTCCCATTGCTCCGACGTGCCGCCGTCAACGTAGCGATCATGCGCGACCAGCTGCCAGCCGGCGAGGTGATCGAAGAGCGCCCGCTGGTCCTGGATGAACACGCAGATATCGACATCGGGGTGTTCACGGGTCTGGCGACCGAGCCAGGCGTCGACGGCCCAGCCGCCGCAGAGGGCCCAGGGCGCCGGAAACGACGACATGAGCTTCGCGATGGGGGCCACAGCATCGGGCAAGTGGTCCTGCGTTTGGCGTGAGAGAACGTCAGACAAAGAAATGCTCCCTTTGTGGTGGGGCGCCATGTCCCGACGCGGTACGCGTGGGACGGCGCGATGCGAAACGAGAGTCGGGCAGGAGCGCACCCGATGTCGAGCGGAGGTTTCCTTGGCTAGGCCGCTCGGACCCCGGGGCGCGTCAGGAGCGCTGTTGTTCTCATTGATGGCCCTCCTTTGTCCGGACGAACGTTGTGCGGAGGTTAGCACGGCGCAGGCCTGCCTGGTAGTGGTCAGTACTGAACCCACTACCTACCGCTCACCGACGCCAGCCAGCCGACGGCGACGACCGCCGAACCCGCGCCGAGCAGCCCGAAGCCAAACTGAAGCGCGAAAGCGTCGCGGCGCAGGGCGTACGCGAGCACGCTCGCCGCGAGACACGCCGTGCCGGCGAGCGCGGCGGGCACGTACAGGGCCAGGTCGTAGTTCACCAGCGGCGCGATCGCCGCGCTCAGCACCAGCGCACCGCCGAACGCCGCCCAGCCGGCGGCCATCGACCGCGCGGCGCCAAGCCGGTGCGCGAGGCCGCGTACCTCCTGCGAGGCATCGGTGTCGATGTCAGGCAGGGTGTTGGCGAGGTGCAGCGCCAGGCCGATCGGCGCGCCGAGCGGCAGCAGCCACCAGAGCGCCGGCCGCCATTCGCCGAGCACCGTCCACACCCAGAGCGGCAGCGTCGGGATGGCGATCATGAACGGCACGGCGCTGAACGGCGTGCGCTTCAGCCACAGGTCGTAGGCCAGCCCGCACGACAGCCCGAGCGCCGCGAGCGCGAAGCCGCCGGCGCCGAGCGTCGCCGCCAGCGCACAGGCCGCCGCGGCGAGCGCGACGGCGAGGGCGCCTGCCGTCGCCGGCCGCACGAGGCCGGCCGGTATGGGCTTCCACGGCTTCGTAGCGGCGTCCAGGTCGCGGTCGCAGCAATCGTTCGTGACGCCGATCGCGCACTGCGCGAGCAGCATCACGAGCAGCAGGCGCGCGAGCAGGCCCGGCGGAGGCGCGCCGCCGGCGGCGACGAAGGCCAGCGCGCCCGTCGCGGCGACGTTCAGCAGCGTCGGGAAGGGGTGGACGATGCGGAGGGCGCGGAGGAAGCGCCGCACGGCGGCGCCGCGCGCGGCTGGAGTCATCGGACGGGCCACCCCGCGTGGATGCATGCGGCTCCCTTCACAAGATCATACTTCGCGCGAGTCCGCAGGGATTCGCCGTGTGACTTCCGGCATGTTTGACAGAACCCTGACGTGACCTTCGGATAGCTTGACAGGGTTGAAGGATCCGCAATATCGTAGATGTAGCCCGATCCGGACGGGCCATGAGAACGCCGAGGGTTTCCGAAGGAGGTGTCTCATGATTGACCGCATCCGCTGGGGTGTCTGGCAGGTTGATTGAGTAGCCCTGCCTGCGCGGGCAGGGCGCGCCGACACGGCAGGCTCCACACGATACATGGGTCACACGGGACGCCTGATGAGCGCTTTTCCCAACCCTGACGGAGGTTGCCCGATCTGGAGCCTGCTGCTGACCGAGAACTGAATAGCATGAGAAGGAAAGGCTTTCCGGTCCGGAGAGCCTTTTTCCTTGCCGCCCATGGCTGACGAAATCTCCGCCCAGTCCAACCTCTGGCTCGCCGACACGCTCTGGCGGCTCGGCGCGGTGCAGTTCGGTGACTTCACGCTCGGCCGGACGACGGTCCACTCCCCCATCCACATCAACCTGCGCCTGCTGATCGGCCACCCGACGGCGCTTGCGCGGGCCGCGCACATCATCCTACAGGAGCTGCAGACGCTGCAGGCGATGCGCAACCCGCAGGTCGACCCGTTCGACATCGTCTGCGGCGTGCCGTTCGGCGGGCTGGTCGTCGCCGAGGCCTTCTCGCTGGCATCGAAAATCCCGCTGATCTACCTGCACCCGCACACGGACGACCTGGATTCGGACGTCGAGGGTCTGTACCACCCGAGCCAGACGGCGCTGATCATGGACGACCTGATCACCGGCGGCGGCAGCATCATCCTCACGGCCAACCGGCTGCGCGACGAGGGACTCTTCGTGCGCGACGCGGTGGTGCTCTTCGACCGCCAGTCCGGCGGCCGCAAGAAGCTGGAGGAGATGGGGATCCGGCTCGTGTCGGTGCTGACGCTCGAGGTGCTGCTGACCTACCTGCGGTCGAGCGGCAAGATCGGCGACGAGTGGTACCGGAGGAGCATGGCGTTCTTCGAAGCGAACCGCGACGCAGGCTAGAGGAGCCGGCGGATCGGCTTGCGGCCGGGACGCGGGTCGTAGTTCGACTTGAACATCTCGAGCTTGTCGCGCTCGATCAGGTACTTCCCGGCGAAGAGGACGGCGGGCACTTTCTTCTGCTTGATCAGGCGGCGCAGGCTCTGCGGGTGGATCCCGAGCAGCCGAGCCGCCTCGACGAGGTCCAGATAGTTCTCGAACGGACTGCTGACCATCCGCGCCCTCAATAATAAGACGCTATATCTGATGAGTGAATCGTAACACGGGGCAGCACCCGGCGGTAGTACGTTATGTAAATACTTGACGGCTCAGCGGCGAAACGGCCACCGCAAACTCCGTCTCTTCGGGCGGGCTTCTGCCGCAGCCTCGGCCGCGCGGGCCACAGCCCGCTCCATCCGGCGGTGCAGCATCATCATCGCTTCGGACACGTCGAGCGCCGACGCGGCGTCCGCGGCGATCGAGGGAAACAGCGAGCGCGCGACGTCAGCGAAGCGCGGCACCGTGCTGCCGGCGCCGTCGCGCAGGTGGTAGACGCGCAGCTCGTTCACGCAGCCGTAGATAGCCGAGAGGAGCTTGCGGAACTGCTCGCCGTCCAGCTCGATGGTCGCCTCGCGCGCGTCCAGCTCGTTGGCAAGCGCCGCCTCCACCATGCCGAGCCCGTGCTCCGACGGCCGCTTAGTCACCAGATCGAGCTCGGAGCCCGGCCGGCCCAGATGATAGACCAGCGCCAGGTACACGAGCCGCGGCTCGTCGTGCGTGAGCTTGATCGCGAAGGTCATGCGTTGAGTGTAGCGGCGCGGGCGAGGGACCTGCAGACGACGCAGACGGGATGCTCGGGCCGCGAGCACGGCGAAGCCCCGGGGACGCCCCCGGGGCTTCGCGAACGTGCGGCATTCGAGGGCAAGCCCCGCCGCCGGGCTAACCCTTGTGCTTGCGCTGCCAGCGTGTCTTCTTCAGCATCTTGCGGTGCTTGTGCTTGCGCATCTTCTTGCGCCGCTTCTTCACCACCGAGCTCATGCGCGGCTCCTC
>Ga0153916_10000309_pt1 | contig 32052 bp, 32 predicted proteins | sample Opewatmetagenome_FD_109642 | JGI IMG/M metagenome (GOLD analysis project Ga0153916, IMG submission 109642) | Freshwater wetland microbial communities from Ohio, USA - Open water 3 Core 3 Depth 4 metaG | ecosystem: Environmental > Aquatic > Freshwater > Wetlands | place: USA: Ohio, Lake Erie...
CGTCCGCGGCTTGGGGCGGATCTGCCTTGCCTTCCGTTTTCTGCGGTTTCGCCCAGATCGTTTTCGGAAAGGGTTGAGCGATGAAACGTCACGAGACACGCTGCGCGGCTTGGGCAAACGGACGGCCGTCGGGGATCGGCGTTCTGATGGCGACGATCGCGGTCCTGTGCGGGCTGGGGGCAATTCCCGCGGCGGCCGCGCCGCTGCGGCCGAACGTCGTCGTGATCCTCACCGACGACCTCGGCTACGGCGACCTGGGCTGCTACGGGCATCCCACGCTCCGCACGCCCCATCTGGACCGGATGGCCGCCGAAGGGCAGCGTTGGACGAACTTCTATTCGGCCGCCCCGGTCTGCACGCCGAGCCGGGCGGCCCTCTTGACCGGCCGGCTGCCGATCCGCAACGGGATGTGCCATGATGCCCGCCGCGTGCTCTTCCCCAACTCCGCCGGCGGGCTCCCGCCCGGGGAAATCACCCTCGCCGAGGCGCTCAAGCAAGCGGGCTACGCCACCGCCTGCATCGGCAAGTGGCACTTGGGCCATTTGCCCCAGTACCTCCCCACCAGCCAGGGATTCGACTCCTATTTCGGCATCCCCTACTCGAACGACATGGACCGCGTGGCCGACGCGCCCCGCGGCCGCGAGGCCCTGCTCCGCGCGAAGATCGAGTACTTCCGCTGTCCGATCCTCCGCGACCGCGAGGTCGTCGAGCGGCCCGCCGATCAGCGAACGATCACGCGGCGCTACACGGACGAGGCGATCCGCGTCATCCGCGCAAACCGGGACCGGCCCTTCTTCCTCTACCTGGCGCACAACTTCCCCCACGTGCCGCTGTTTGCCTCCAAGGAATTCGCGGGCCGGAGCCTGCGGGGGCTGTACGGCGACGTGGTCGAGGAGATCGACGCCGGGGTCGGCCGGATCCTTGAGACGCTCCGCGCGTTGGAACTCGACCGCCGCACCCTGGTCGTCTTCAGCTCCGACAACGGCCCCTGGCTGGTCTTCGACCAGCACGGCGGCTCGGCGGGGCTGTTGCGGGAGGGGAAGGGGAGCACGTGGGAGGGGGGGATGCGCGAGCCGGCGCTGTTCTGGTGGCCCGGCCGCGTCAAGCCCGGCGTGGTCACCGACCTGGGGAGCCTGCTGGACGTCCTGCCCACGTGCGTCGCGCTGGCCGGCGGGAGGCTCCCAGCCGATCGCGTGCTGGACGGCGTGGACCTGTCGCCGGCCCTGCTGGGCACCGGGCCCAGCCCCCGCCAAGCGATGTTCTTCTACCGCGACACGAAGCTCTACGCGGTGCGTCAGGGGGCGTACAAGGCGCACTTCGTCACCCGGTCGGGCTACGGCCCCGACAAGCCCGTGGAGCACGACCCGCCGCTCTTGTTCCACCTGGGCGAAGACCCCGGGGAGAGATTCAACGTCGCCAAGGACCACCCCGAGGTGGTCGCCGCGATCGGCAAGCTGGCGGCCGAGCACCGCGCCGGCGTCAAGCCGGTGCCTTCGCAACTGGAGGCGGTGATCGGGAAGGACTGACGGGGGCGTTCCTGCCGGCCTCCGCGTCCAGGAGCATGATCTTCTGCCAGATATGCTGCGAGAGGCCGCCGGCGAGGGCCTCCACGTCGTTGACGGCACCCAGCACCACGGGGTCCTTCAAGTGCTGCGCGTGCAGGGCCGCCAGCTTGCTGGTGAGCGACAGCATCTCGGAGCAGTAGTCGAGGTAGCGGGACAGTTGGAAGGGGGTCATCGTGCGCTGCGGCGAGGAGGGCGTGGCCAAGGCGGGCGAGGCGAGCGCCTCGGGGTCCTTGGTGAGCTGGTGCATGTCGATGACGTGGGCGATGCACCGCAATTCGTGGAGCGCGCGGAGCGCTTCGCGTCGCTTGAGGCGGCCTTCGATCGACGCCAGGAAGTAGATCGCCAGCGCGAAGAGGATCATCTCGTTCACGCCCGCGTCGAGTCCCTGGAGCACGTCGGCAATGGTTAGGCCCTGGAGCTGCAGGAGGCCGCGAACCGCCAGCGCGGCCGTGACGGCGACGACCACGAAGGCGAGGACCACCAGGAAGACCCCGATCCGCAGCGGCCAGTGCGGCCGCCGCAGGCGCTCGATGCGGGCCCCGGATTCCGTGGCGATCTCCCGCAGCTCCGCACAGATCCGGTTCAGGTTCGACTCCGGGAATCGCTCGCGGATGCGGTTGCCCAGCGTGACCAGCGTGGCGACGATATACTCGCGGTTCAGCTTGCGGTACATGATGTCCTCCTTCGAGCGGATGACTTCGCGGGCGTCCCGCGCCGGAAGAACGATTCCCTCGGGTCGGCAGCCATGGTGGGACTGCGTTCCACGCTACAGGTTTCCCAAGCCAGCGGCAAGCTTGGAGGAGCCCGGCTGCCTGATTGAGGCGCCCTGCCGCGCCCGCTGGACGCTGTGGGCAGCGGACAGGATAATGCTAATCACGAGTCGCGCCTGCCGTACACTACCCGATCAGGGGATCGGCGCTGGCCGATAGGAGGGCTCAAGATGCAGTTCACAGCGGTCTACGTGGAAGTTCCTGAAGGCTACATCGCGTTCGTAGAGGAACTCCCGGGCGCGAACACTCAAGGCACCACGCTCGAGGAAGCCCGCGAGAATCTCCAGGAAGCCGTGGCTTTGGTCTTGGAAGCCAATCGCGAGTTGGCGGAGAAGTCCCTGGCTGGCCAACGGGTCACCAAAGAGCCATTCGTGCCGGGGATCCCATGAAGCGGCACGAACTCGTCCGCCATCTGGAGTCGCACGGGTGCTACCTTCTCCGGGAAGGGAGGAAGCACAGCGTCTAGGTCAATCCGGCTAATAACCGCGCGACCACCGTGCCCCGCCATCGGGGAATCAACGACTTCCTGGCACGGAAGATCTGTCGCGATTTGGACGTCGCAAAGCCGTGAGGCGCCGATCGGGAGCACGCGGCGGCCGAGGCTGCCCGCTAAGCCGCGGGAATCGACTCCCTAAAGCCTAAACCCTAATCCCCAATCCCCAATCCCTCACAGCTCCCACCCCTTGCGGTACTTCGTCCGCACGTAGCGGTTGGCTTCCGGGAGGTTGGTGATCTTGAGGTTGGCGGCGTCCCACTGGATGCGGGCGTCAACGCGCTTGGCGATGTTGCCCAGGAGGCAGGTCTCGTTCAGCGGGCCGGAGTAGGCGAAGTCTGCGCCGGCCGGATCGCCGGTCTTGCAGGCCCGGACCCAGTCCTGCTCGTGCGAGCCGCGGACCCGAGGGATCGTGGGGGGCGGGAGCTTGGCCTCCTTCATTTTGGCCTCGGGGATGATCCGCGGGCTGTTGCCGTAGACGCCGCACATGATCGTGCCCTTGGTGCCTTTGAACAAGGCGCCCCCTTCGCCCGGCCACTGGCGGCCGTCTTCCAGGTCGTCCGGACGCGGCGGGCGGGTGCCCTCGTACCAATTGACCCGCAGCGGCGGAAAGCCCTCCCGCGCGGGGAACTGGAAGGTCACGATCGCCGACAAAGGGTGCACTTCCGCCGTGTTGCCGCAGCTCGTGGCGTCGACGCTCGTGGGGGCCGTGAGCTTCATCGCCCAGAACACCGGGTCGAGCGTGTGGGCCCCCCGGTCGCCCATCATCCCGCAGCCGAAATCCCACCAGCACCGCCACGTGGCCGGGTGGTAGGCCCGGTGGTAGGGGCGCATCGGGGCCGGGCCGATCCAGAGGTCCCAGTTGAGCCCGGCGGGCACGGGCGGGGTTTCTTTGGGACGCTCGCCCCACCGCGAGCTCCAGCCCGCGTGACCCCACGGGTAGTAGGTCAGGTCGCACCAGGCGTCGACCTCGCGGACCTCGCCGATCACGCCCCCCCAGATCCACTCGCAAATCAGCCGGATGCCGTCCATCGAGTGGCCCTGGATGCCCATCTGCGTGGCCACTTTGCACTCCTTGGCGGCCTTGGCGAGCATCCGCGACTCGTAGACGTCGTGCGTCAGCGGCTTCTGGCAGTAGACGTGCTTTCCGGCCCGCATGGCGGCCATGGAGATCACGGCGTGGGTGTGGTCGGGCGTGGCGACGACGACCCCATCGACGTCCTTCTGCCGTTCGAGCATCTCGCGGTAGTCGACGTGGACTTTGGCCTTGGGGTACTTCTTGATGGTCCCGGCGGCGTAGTTCGGGTCGAGGTCGCACAGGGCGACGATGTTCTCCGCCTCCAGAGCGGCGAGGTTCGCCGCACCCATGCCGCCGATCCCCACGCCGGCGACGTTCATCTTCTCGCTGGGCGGGATCTGCCGCGGCCCGCCCAAGACGTGCCGGGGGACAATGGTAAAGCTCGCAGCAGCGGCAGCCACAGCGGAACGCTTGACGAACTGGCGACGAGTGAAACGCTCGCTCATGGGGGTTCTCCGATCTTTTGCCGTTTGTTAGGCCTTTTGTCCGAAGTAGAACACTACGTCAGGCGCGATCGTCCGACGAGGCGGGAGACGATGTGCGACCTTAAGAAACCCTGGTTCAACGCCGAGGGCCCCCTCCAGTTGAGTCTTCTTCTCCTCGATCCAAGGCTCCCCTCTACGATTCGTCTGGTGCTGGTAGAAAACGAAGACGTCTTCCGGCTTGAGCGACTGCCAGATCGTTCGGGCCTCCGATTCGAGCACGTGCTCCAACCCCGGATCTCCGTTCGGCTCTAGCCCTATATCGGGATCCAGGAAAACCAGGCACTTCTCCCGCTGAAACCGGGATATGAATTCGATCACGCCCTCCGAGTACTGCGCCCGGTCTGTCAACGGGCAGTCGTGAACCTCCACCCGGGCGCCGGAGCGCATCCCCTTAATATTGTGGATGCTTCGCAGATGAGCGATAACTTCGGGCGCAACATCGGACTCTTGATCATCGATTATGATCTGCGGAAACTCGCTCGGTGTGAGATAGGCGATCTGTAGAATGCGCTCCGCGCGGTACTTTTGCGCGAGCCGGAAGAGCACCGACCATTTGATCAGATCGCGGTTGTCTCCGTACCAAAGGTCTTTCATGGTCTGCACAGCTCCTGGAAGGAGAGAATTCAGAATCCCCTCTTCATGCCCTTCATGGTCTTCATGGTTTTCTACCCCACGACCCCTTGGCCTGTGTTCCGAATTTCCTTTCAACCATGAAGGACATGAAGGGCATGAAGAATCATAGAACGAAGCTCTTGAGGCCGTCCTTCAGCCGCTCCACGTTGAAGTTGATCAGGAAGCCCTGCTTGATGCCCGACAATTTCATATAGGTCAGCAGTTGGGCCTCATGGATCCCTTTGAGTTCCTCGACGGCCTTCAACTCAACGATGATCTGGTCTTCGACGAGGACGTCGATGCGATAGCCGCAGTCCAGTCGGACGCCTTTGTACTCGACCGGCAGCGGGTGCTCCAGGCGGAACGCAATACCATTCAGGTCCAATTCGCGGGCAAAACACTGCTGGTAGGTCGACTCCAGCAGTCCCGGCCCGAGGGCACGATGGACCTCGATCGCGCAGCCAATTACCCGATGGGACAATTCACTGAACTCTCTCTTCATGCCCTTCATGGTCTTCATGGTTCATCCCAGCTCCCACCCCTTGCGGTACTCGCGCTGGATCAACGGCTGAAGTTCAGGGAAGTTGGGGCACTTCATGTTCGCGGCGTCCCACTCGACCTTCTTGCCTACCCCGGCGCGCTCGGCGAGGCAGCCGAGGAAGACGAACTCGGTGAACTTCGCGGCGTACTCGAAGTCGGAGGCCGCCGGCTTGCCCTCCTTGATCGCGCGGAAGAAATCGGCCTGGTGGGTGCCCTTCAGGCGCGGGAGCTTCCGGGGCGGCCGGGGGAACTGGCGGTGCTTTTCTTCGGGGAGGATCCGCGGGCTGTCGCAGTAGTTGCCGGCGACCATCACCCCCTTGTCGCCGACGAAGACCGTCCCGCCGTCGCCGAGCTGGCGGTTGTACTTTTTCTCCAGCTCGATGACGATCGGCGGGCGGATCTGCCATTTCTCCATGTCGTCGCCGAATTCCTTCTTGGGATTGGCGGTCTTGGCCCCGCGGTAGCCGTCGTGCCAGTGGACCTTGAGCGGCGGCCGGTTGCCGCGGGCGGGGAAATTCCAGCGGACTACGCTGGCCTGCGGGAACCGCTCCTCGCTCCCCCCGACCTGCTCCAGCACCTCGATGCCCGCCGGCTGGCCCAGGTCCAGGGCCCAGAACGCGCCGTCCAGGTTGTGGCAGCCCCAATCGCCCAGCGAGCCGTCGCCGAACTCCCACCAGCTCCGCCACAACGCTGGGTGGAGCTCGTCGTGGTAGTCGCGGTATTGGGCCGGGCCGATCCACTCGTCCCAGTGGAGCCCCTTGGGAACGGGCTTGGTGGGGGGGCGTCCGCCCACGCCCCCGCGGCCCGTCGGCGCCCAACTGTAGGTCTCGATCACGTTGCCCACCGCCCCGGCCCAAAGGTACTCGCAGAGCACGCGGATCCCTTCCCGGCTGTGGCCCTGGTTGCCCATCTGCGTGATGACTTTGTACTTCTTGGCGGCCTCGGCCAGGGCCCGGCATTCGCCGATCGAATGGGCCAGAGGTTTCTCCACGTAGACCGGCTTGCCCAGCTTCATGGCGATCATCGCCGCCGTGGCGTGGTGGTGGTCCGGAATGCACACGAAGACGGCGTCGATCTCGCGGTGGAGCTTGTCGAGCATCTTGCGGTAGTCGAAGAACCGCTGGATGGCGTCGAACTTCAGGTCCGGGTAGCTCTCGGCGAGCATCTTCTGCGTCTTGCCGAATTGCCGCTCGTCGACGTCGGCGAAGGCGACCATCCGCTCGCCCAACCGGGCGATCTCGTTGACGCTGATCAATCCCTGGTTGGCGCAGCCGATGACCGCGACGGCCAGTTGCGAGTTCGGCGAGGGTTCGGCCAGCATGGCCGGTGCGGGGAAGAGGCGGGTTGCGGCGGCGGCCCCGGCGAGGGCCGCGGCCCGAGAAAGCAGCTTGCGGCGATTCAAACGTGTGCTCATGGGAAGTCTCTCTGGCTAGGGTGCCACGCTCCGCGCGCAGCATGGCGTGGTGCCCCCATTGTACCTTCTCAGTCCGGACCGCGCAAAGTCCCGGGGGAAAGGGGCCGTGGGGCCGCCCCCCACCCGGAGCGGCGGATAGGCCCGGGAGTCCTCCCCAATGCCTTGCCGGGCCCTCAGCGGATGGCGATAATCGACTGGGCAATGCTCTGTCCAGGCCCGGCGCTGCGGTGTTCACTTACCGGAGGATCACCCCATGAGCCACCTTGAGAGACTGATGTGCCTGGCGACCGCGGCGCTAGTGGCCGCCGCCTCGGTGACTGCTTTGTCCGGCGGCTCGGCCCCCGCCGCGGAGCCGGCCAAGCCCAAGGTCGAGTACGGTTACGACGACACCCCGCTGCTGCCGAATTCCCCTTGGCGGGTCCACGACCGCAAGCGGCCGCAGCCGCCGATGGTGGACCCGGGCACCGCGCGTCTCACGGTCCAGCCCGCCGTGCCCCCGTCGGACGCCATCGTCCTGTTCGACGGCAAGGACCTATCCCAGTGGGAAGGGGGCAACGAGAAAGGGATTGAAGAGGGCACGATCAACATCCTCAAGACCGGCGAGCTGAGGACCAAGAGGCATTTCGGCGATTGCCAGCTCCACGTCGAATGGGCCACCCCGGCCGTGGCCGACGGCGACGCGATGACCTGGGGCAACAGCGGCGTGTTGTTCCTCGGCAACTACGAGCTCCAGATCATCGAGTCGCACGATAGCCACATTTACGCCGACGGCAACGCGGGGGCGCTCTATGGGCAGTACCCGCCAATGGTCAACCCCTCGCGCAAGCCGGGCGAGTGGCAAACCTTTGACGTCGTCTTCACCGCCCCGAAGTGCCGGGGGGACAAGCTCGTCAAGCCGGCCTACTTCACGGTGTTCTACAACGGCGTGCTCGTGCAGTACCACCAGGCGTCGCTGGGCACGATGAAGCACCGCGCGTTGGCTACCTACGACTCGAAGGCAACCACCGGCCCGATCAAGCTCCAGCAACACGGCTCGGCGGTCAAGTTCCGCAACATCTGGGTGCGGCCGCTGAAGCTGGAGGAGTGAAGATAGGGGTTTTCGGACGCTCGACCGACACTATTGGAAAAGACGCTCACGCAAAGGCGCTAAGACGCAAAGAAGAAAGACAGGGATGACCGCAGAGTCGCAGAGAAGCGGAGGAGCGTCTGTCTCTTCTCGCGTCTCTGGCTCTCACTCTCCGTGTCGTTGCGACTCTGCGGTTCCTTTCCCTCCTCAGTTCTCCTTTGCGCCTTGGCGCCTTTGCGTGAGATGCTCGGATCGATCCCAACATTGATGCTAAAGTCTCCATTTTTTGCCCAGGAGTCCCCTATGAACGCCATCGCGAGGAGCAATCTGGTGCTGGTCTTGGAGGTACTGTTTGGGATCCTGGCGTCGGCCGGGCTCGCTGCGGAACCAAGGGAGACTTCTGCCGGTTTGACGCTGGTTCTCGACCGCAAGCCCCAGGCGGCCCTGGTCTTGTCCAAGGAGGCCTTCAACGCTCAGGGCGAGCAGGGCAAGCAGGCCAAGCGGCGCGCCAGGCGGCCTGCCCACGTCGATCCTGTGGCCGCCGAGCACGAAGCCGCCCTCGAGATCCAGCTCTACTGCGAAAAGATCTCCGGCGCGACGCTGCCGATCCTCCCGGCTGGCGGTGACCTGAAAGGTCTCAAGCCGATCTACCTGGGGGCGGCCGCCGACGCGAAGCTGCTCGATCTGGTCAGGGGCCGGGGCACCGACCCGGGCTCGTTCGCCCTGGTCGTAACGGCCCAGCAAGCCTCCCTCCGCGGCCTTTCGCCCGAGGCGACCTTCTACGCCGGATGCGAGCTGCTGGAGCAGTTGGGCGTGCGGTGGTTCATGCCGGGCGAGCTCGGCACGGTGGTCCCCAAGGCAAAAACGCTCGTGCTGAAGCGGCAGAACACGGTCCAGGTGCCCTCCTTCCCGTCGCGCTATCTCCAGGGCGTGCCCGAGGATTGGGGGAGGCGTCTCCGCGCGGGCGGGCCGCGGTTTCCCTCGTCCCACGGGGTCCGCCTCGGGGTCCGGCCCGAGGCGCTTTTCGCCGAGCACCCGGAATACTTCGCGCTGCGCGGCGGGAAGCGCTCGACCAGCCAGCTCTGCATTTCCCACCCCGAGGTCCTCAAGCTGGCCATCGAGGCCACCAGGCAGTTCTTCCGCGACAATCCCGGGGCCGACATCATCGGCATGGGCGCCAACGACGGAAGGGGCTTCTGCGAGTGTGAGCGGTGCAAGGGGCTGGACGGCGGCGACTACGATCCGTTCGGCCACTGCGAGTCGATGACCGACCGCTACGTCTGGTTCTTCAACCAGGTGCTCGAAGGGATCCGCGGCGAGTTTCCGGACAAGCGGATCGGCTTTTATGCCTACGCCTCGTACAACCGGCCGCCGGTGAAGGTCAAGCCGGACCGGAAGCTCGTCCCCGCCGTGGCGATGATCACCCTCTGCCGGATGCACGGCATGGAGAACCCCGTCTGCCCGGAGAAAAGCTACGAGGAGTGGATCATCGACCAGTGGGGCAAGCAAGTGCCGCAGGTCTACTACCGCGGCTACTGGTTCAACCTGGCCGATCCCGGCCTCCCCTTCCTGATGATGCGGCGGATCGCCCGCGAGGTGCCTCTCGGGAAACGGCTCCGCGTGGCGGGCTGGCGGACCGAGTGCATGACCAACTGGGCCGGGAGCAGCCCCTCGCTCTACCTGGCCTACAAGCTGATGTGGGACCAGACGGCCGACCCGGAAGCGATCGTCGGCGACTTCTGCGAGAAGTTCTTCGGGCCCGCCGCCGGGCCGATGCGGCGATACCTCGACCTGATGGACAAGGCGGTCGACGGCGCCGACTACCACACCGGCTCGATCTGGGACATGGCGTTGGTCTACGGCCCGGCGGTCCGCGACCAGGCCAGTAGGCTCCTCGAAGAAGCGGGCCGGCTCGCTCCCCCCGGCAGCATCTACGCGAGCCGCGTGGCGATCGTCCGGCAGTCGTTTGCCTTCCTCGAGGGTTTTGTGGAGGCGATGGAGGGCCGCGCCGTCCACGACTATGCCCGGGCCAAGCGCGGGCTGGACCAGATGATCGCCGTCCGCGACCAGCTCGCTTCCGCCAACCCGCCGCTCATCACAAAAAAGGCCGAGGACTACATGAATCGCTACCTCACCGCCACGATCACCCAGGGCCACGCCCGGACCACCGGCGGCAGCCGCCTGCTGGCCGGGCTGACCGACGAGTGGCTCTTCCAGATCGATCCGGAGCGGGTGGGCGAGGCGGTCGGCTGGTGGAAGCCCGAGGTGACCGGCGGCAACTGGCAACCGATCCGCACCTCCAGCCGGAGCTGGTCCGACCAGGGGCTCCGCTACTACAAGGGCCTGGCCTGGTACCGCCAGACGGTCGAGATCCCCGCCGAGGCCCAGGGCCGGCGGGTCTTCCTCTGGTTCGGCGCGATCGACGAGGCGGCCAAGGTCTGGGTCAACGGAACAGAGATCGGCATCAGCCCCAAGATCACCTTCAAGCCGCTGGAGCTGGACGCTACCGGGGCGATCCGGCCCGGCAAGCCCAACGTGGTCGCGGTGTGCACGAGCAACGAGACCCTCCACGAGCTGGGCACCGGCGGCATCCTCGGCCCGGTGATGTTCTACCTCCCCGCCGCCGGCACGAGCGCCAAGCTGGAGAACCTCAAGCCGCTGGGGACGGTCTTCCCGGAATACTGACCGGACAGGCTTGTCATCGAGAGGCCGATCGTCATAATTGGGGGGCAGGAGCGTCGCGTATGGCGATTACCTGCCCGCGCTGCGGCGCGGGGTTCGATGTCACGTTGTTCCAGTTCGGGCACGGGGTCCGCTGCGATTGCGGAGCCTGGGTGCGCCTCGACCTCGGGCACTACGTCCCGGCCCCGGCCCTGGGAAAGGAGCGTGCCGCCATGGCGGAGGAAGAAATCGGCAAAGTCACTCACTATTTCAGCAAGATCGGCGTCGCCGCGATCCTGATCACCCAGGGCACCCTGGCGGTGGGCGACACGATCCACGTCAAGGGCCATACCAGCGACTTCACCCAGACGATCGACTCGATGCAGGTCGACGGCAAGCCGGTCCCGCAGGTCGGCGTCGGCCAGGGCGTGGGGATCAGGGTCGCCGAGCACGCCCGCGAGCACGACGTGGTCTACAAGGTCACGCCGTAGGGCCGTGCGACTGCTCACAGTTTCCGCACGAGATCGAGCAATTGCCGGTCGAGCCGGTGGCCGCGGAACTCTTCGTAGGCCACGTCGCGCCGATCGCTGTCGAGGATCCCGAACGACCCCCGCAAATTCCACAGGGCCCAGCCCCAGCCCGCCTCTTGCCAGAGCTCGAGGCAGTCGCGGGCCCAGCGCAAAACGACGTCGTGCGGCGTGCGGTTGAACGCGCCCCATTCGCCGACGTGCACGCCGACGCCCCGGGCCGCAAGCTTCTTCCACGGCTGGATCCGGTCGCGGTCGAGCCACTGGCGATCGAGCGTCTTGCCGTTCTGCACAAGCGGCCAGGTGGGCTCGGCCCAGCGCTGGCCCCCGACCCACGAGGCCTGGTAGTGGCTGATCGGCATCGGCTCGTAGCCCCGGGTGCTCTGGGCCACTTGGAGGTCGACCAGCTCGAAGACGGGGTCCCGGCCCCAGCTCAGCCCGTCGGCGATGACCAGCCGGTCGGGGTCTTCGGCCCGGATCGCCGCCACCACCCGGCGGACCACCTTCGCGTAGCGATCCGGCGTGGTGTTGGCCGGCTCGTTGACCAGGTTGAAGCTCAACTGCCTCGACGGGACGCTGCGATACCGCCGGGCGAACTGCGACCACTGGAAATCGAACTGCTTCTGGGCCTCCTCGTCGGTCCAGAGATTGAGCTTCTCCGGCGGCTGGGCGACGGTATAGCCCGGGGCGCGGTGCAGGTTCAACGACACGTGCACCCCGTGCTTCCGCCCGGACTCGACCGCCTCGTCGATCTCCGCCAGCGGCTTCTGCTTCAGCTTGTAGGGGTCCTCCGCGTCGGTCCACACCCGATAGTCCATCACCGCACCATGTTCTAACGGTGTCCCAACGGTGCCCCCAAGTTGCACTGTATAGCATTCTGAGAAATGCCAGTTTGCCCATATCTCTCGGGAAAAAGGGTTCCGTGGCAACAAGATGGCAACAGTATGCCCACACCGGAAAGGGAATCCCCCCTAAGTGTACGGGTGGACACAGGCGGGTGAAAATTCCGAGAAAAAACAGTTGCCCCCGAATATCGTCTATAGTAACATAATGATCGTTGGTGGCCTTCACGTACTTGTGAGGGTAGCCCACCGTCCGATTTGCCCCCGGCGACGCCGGCGGGTTCCTGAGCCAGATTCAGGCGGGTGGTGAACAGCGGGCGTGCATGTGCGCGCTTACTGTTTGCCACCCGCCTTTTTTTGTTCTTGCGTGCGAAGGAGGGATTCCTATGAGTCCTGAGTTGGTTGGACCGGAGCAAATGGCGAGGGTCCTCGGAATTGCCCGCGGCACTTTGGTGAAGTGGTCGCGCGAAGGAAGGGTCCCCTACGTGAAGGGGAGCGCCCGGTTATTCCGGTACTCGCCGCCGGATGTCCTGAAGGCATTGCAGGCTGGAAAACATGGCGACGCGGGCCAAGCCTCACGATAACGGCGATCACCTCGGCGTGATCAATGCGGGGGAAGTCTACCTGCTGGAGGAAGCCGCGCGCCGTTTGCACTGGGGCAGAAAGACGAAGACGAAGGCGAAGCATGAGGGATTGCGTACCGTCAAGTACGGGAGAATAGAGTACGTGACGGGTGAGGCGGTTTTGACCTTCTTTCGCGGGCTGGAAAGCAGAAAGGAATGACCCCCGGCGCAAACGGAGTTGCCACTTCTGAAGCCGTTTTCGGCGGTCTAATCCATCGTCTTCAATCCCGATTCAAGGCACGGATGGCCTTCGGCCCCGCCGAGTATCTATCCCTCCTCGATTCCTTGTCTGGGGAGTGGATCAAGCTCCCGCTGACGATCATGGCGGACGCGGGCCCGGCGGTCCAGACTCTCGGCGGGTTGCTGAACATCACGACCCGAGAGACCTTCTCGTGCGTGGCGGAGATTGCCACAAAGGCGCGGTTGCCGAGGAACACCGTCAAGAAACACCTGCGACGGCTGCACGATGCTGGCTGGATCGAGAACCAAGGACGCGATCACACCCGCAGAGGTGCCTTGCGCCGCACGGCCACCCTGAAGATCACCAAAGAGACCAAGGATCACCTCGAACCGTATGGCTTTCTTCCCTGGTGGGCTTGTTGCCATATTGCGAAGATCGGGGACCTGCCCTGGTCCGCCAAAGCGGTCCTGTCCGTGGTGATGGCGCGATTGTGCGCCTTGGCGGACGCGGCAGGGAAACAGGACGGGAACCTTGAGGACGAGGACTTCCTGGAGACCTTGGGTGGGGACGAGAGGTTCAAGTTCTCCCTGAAGTCCTTGACGAAACAGACGGGCCTCTCCCGGCATTCCGTGATCGAGGCCAAGCGGCTGCTAAACCACCGTTTCGGTATCGTCGAATGGGTGGGGCAGGATATCGAGGCGGGGACGGCCACCGAGGCCGACCACCTGCTTCCGAATTGGGAGTTCCGGGCCGTGATCATGCCGGCGTCGGAGGACGGCGTTTACGTGACTTTCGACCGGGGTGCAAAAGTGGTCTAGGGGGGGTGCAAAAGTGGTCCATACCGGGGTGCAATTCTGGTCTAGGGGGGGGTGCAAAAGTGGTCCTCCTCTTGATCTTTAACTATTGGTCTTCAACAAGATGATCTTCAAGAAGCTTATCTTCAACGTCAGCGACGCCGAAGACGGCGATCGTCGACGACGTGAGTTGGCATCCGGACAAAAGAAGATGGAAGCAAGGAAACCGAAGCGATGACCCGCCGGTACACACTCGTCCTGGAAGCCCCGGCCGCGGAAGCGGAAGGTGAGACCCTCCGCCGGCTGCGAAGCCTCCTCAAGATTGCCTGGCGGTGTCTGCGCCTTCGGTGCCTCAAGATTACTCCCCTGGAAGGAGACGGCAAGTGACGCCTGAACCCCTCATCCCCGGACTGGCGGGGTGTTGCGGCGATTGCAGTTTCTTTCTTGCCGGCTCTCGGGGTGCCGGTTATCCAGAGCCGTGCCAGTTGTCACCGCAAACCTGGCCTTACGACAAAGGCCGTGCGCCGGTTCTAGTTGTCCAGGACGGGACGGTGACTTGTAACCAGTTCTCGCAAGTACCCAAGGGAGACACGAGGTGAGCGCTGAGTTAACCCCCGGACGAAGCAGGTGTTGCCCTGGCTGCGAGCATTGGCTGCCTGCGCTTCATGCCGGCGGCCACCCCGAGCCATGCGCCGCGATCGCATGGCGGCACGATCACCGCGTCGTGCCCGCCCTGAGCGTCCAGGACGGCGTGGTGGTCTGTAGCGAGTTCTCGGCGGCCGGCGAAGCGCTGGTGGGGGAGGGGGAGTGATGACGTTCAAAGGCTGGCGATTTTTGCCGCGCGGTTGTGGAAAGTGCTGCAAGAAAGGGCAGGTGCTTTTGTGGCGAGGCCCGTATACGGTGTTCATGGAGACGATTCGCGGTTACTACGAAAGTCTCAATTTGACGGTACACGATGAGGGCACTTGGTCCGGGGTTCTGGACGACTATGGCCTGGTCTTCTGGCCGCTAGCGGCGGATCTGGGCGGTGGGGATCCCAGTTGGTGGTCTCAGATTGTGAACGGAAGCTGGACGGGGCGACTCGTTTTTACGGCGGAGCACTCGCCCTGGACTGAATCCATAGCCTACGTGAATGCTCAGTCGGGAACTACGGGTGTAGGAATCATTTCCGCGTCTATCGACCCGTGGTACCCGCGACTGCCTCCCGTGGAAGGTTTCCCCGCTCCGACGGTAGCGAATCCGTTGACCGCCGGCGTTGAGTCGATTTGGATGTCGGCGACCAGCAAAACGTCCGGCGGCACGGTGATAGCAAAAACGCTGACGGGTGCGTATGACTGGATGGCGCGAAACTTCGTCGATAACGGCTTGGGTGGCACCGACTTCGTGGTCTGCGGGGACAGTAACCCCTTCGATGATTCTCTGACGCTGGTATCGAACAACGAGGCATTCTGGAAAAATCTCTGGGACGTGGCGCTCGATGCGTAGGACGGAACTGGTGCAATGATAACCGTGCCCACCTGGAGCAAGTGTCTTGCGGCGGACCCGGCGCTGGGAAACCTCGTGCGGTGTATGCAGCAGAACGTCGTCAACTCACCCGGGTTCGACTTGTTATCGTGGTTTCGGCAGCGACACGACGGGAGGATGCTTTGCGGCATGTTCGCCAAGTCGGAGCTGCTGAGGGACGACGATACCGCCAGCTTCGTGTGGTCCAGTTTGCAGAGCATCGACCGGGAACTGCGGAGGACCGGCAGGTTGCCGAAGTGGGCGGGATTGGCGGACCCGGTGATTACGATTCACTACCCCGAGCGAGTCTGGGAATCGCACGAACGAGAACCCGTTTAGACCGTGGACAAACCGACCAAGCCAGAGCGAGACGAGCGGGGCAGGTTCCTGCCGGGCGCGACACCCGGTCCAGGGCGTCCGCCTGTTGCGTTGGAGGCGAGTTACACTGACGCCTTCAGGGCGGCATGTACTCCCGAGCAATTTGCCAAGGTGGTCGAGCGGGTGGTGAAGGCGGCGATGAAGGGCAGTATGAAGGCGGCCGAGTTGCTGATGAAGCATGTCCTCCCGACCACAAGCAAGGTCGAGCTCAGCGAGCCCGAACCAATTAGGATTGCCGGTCCGACTGGCAGACGGGACTGGGCATTGCGGATTATCGAAATGGGGCAGCGGGCTCTGCGAGAGGGCAACGGACACGAGACAACGCCCGCCAGACCTACACCGCGGAACGTCGAGGAGATGTTGCGATACAGCGAACAAGCCGCAACGGAAGCGGCGGAAGAGATACAAGCGAACACCCCAAGCGGTTCGGGGGATAATGAACCGCGACCCTCCGACATGGAAGAGAACGATGCGCACGAAAACTCCGGTTTTGACGCGACTGGAAATGGCTATCGTTGGCGCCTCAGAGCGGGTGATGAGCCGAATTGAGGCTTGGCAGGAATCGGGCGTCTATCGCACCGACTCCGACATTTTCACGACGGCGGAAGACCTGCTGGTGTTGCTGAGCATATTGCCCGACTGGCCGCAGGCGCGATGGGAATTGTTGCAGCGAACCATCGAGTTGGCGCGGGCGGTTGACGATGGCGCGCGGACTCGGCAGACCTGGCACCGGCCGCGGATTGCGGAATCGGACCTGGCGGCAATTTACAAGGTCGTTGAGCACGTGGCGGTTATCAGCAACCCGCCCGAGCCGACGAAGCCGCGCGTTGTGAAACTCGAAACGCTGGCCGAGCTGGAAACTCAAAAGCTGTCCATCTTGCAGACGTGCCGGATCTACGGCTGGATGTTGCCCGACGGACAGCCCGACACCGAGAAGTATCGGCTCGCCAAGGAAGGCAAGATTGAAGTGCCCACGACCGTCGAGCGCCCGGCGACGACGGGCCGGCACCGAATGCCTCATCCGGGGCTGCTTCATGCCGTTGTTGACCGGCTGGTGTACGAGCGAGAATTGAAGCCGGCCGACATCGAGGACGTGATCACGTTCTATGCCGCGGGCGGCGACGAAACCGACGAAGACGAAGAGGTTCCCGAGGAAGACCAAACGTGACAACTGCCGCCCGGGGGCAACAACCAGTCGCCCGCGCGTCCCTTCGCCCCCGGGGGTTTTCACACGAAAGGATAGAATTATGCCTGCAACCGAAAAGACCCGGAAGCTCCGCTACGGTGCCCCGGGTGACGTTCAGACGTTCGTTCAGACCTATACCGCGAGCGACGATGTTGCGGCCGGCCGTATCAGACTCGTCCAGCGCGAACGCTACTCGCGCGGCGGCGGCATCCAACCGGCAGATATTGCTGCTGTGGTTGCCGAGTTGGAAAAGCGGCCGTGGGTCCGCTGGATTCGCTCGCAAATGAGTGGTGGTCAAGGCGAACCGTCAGTCCGACAGTACGGTGCGGAACCGGAAGGACCGCGACGCCTAACGGACCACGAAGTAGTGGCAGTCGCAAACGCAATCGAGGCGATGGATTGGGCGCAGTGGGCGATTGAGCAGTCCCAGAAGACCCGTCCCGCTTCGCCAATGAAGTCGGATCCCGGACAGGCGCGCCAACTGGCCAGTGAGAACGTGGCCAAGCCGGTGCCCAAGCTGAAGCTCTCTCCGACTGCGATGGAACCGATGCGTCCGACGGCTCCCGGCGAAGATACCGGCGACTTCACGTTCAGCAATCGCAAGCCGCAAGGTCGCTACGGCAAGCCGGGTGAGCCCGAAAGGTACTCCGAACGGCACGCCCACTTGTCGAGCGCGATTGAGATTGAGCCGGCCGGCTCGCCGGTGCGTCTCGACTTCATGGCGGCACGACGCGAAGCCTACGCGGCCGAACAAGCCAATCGGGAAGAGCGGTCCAGTCAGGTGGCACGCTATGCGAAGGCGTGCCATTGCTCGTTTGACGAAGCAGCCGCACGGCTCGGGTATACCGTTGGGATGCCTGTAGGATGACGCATGGCCACCCAGGCCCGCCACATGCATGTAGGCGGCTCGCGGAAGCGGCATGTCTATGTTCGGCGGCAGCCGAGCCAAGCACGTCCACGTGGCAAAGGGCGTAGCGAGGAAGGTCATACGGGGTTGAGTGAGCCCGCCCGGCGAACGCTGGGCCGATTGTCGGTTCTCCTGTCTGCCGGCCCGCTCATCCGGCAGCCACGGAGGGGGTGCCCGCCCGGGTTTTGGTTAGCCTCCTGGCCCGGGCGGGTCTTTTCATCTCCCCAGTCTACGCCGCCGCATTCAGGTTACGGGGTTCCCGCAAAGTGAAACGCCGCACGTGCGTCAGGTTGCGATGCAACGCCCCTCCTGGTATCTCTGGACCTGGACGCCCATGCGGAAAAACCGCCGCACTGTGCTTGCGGTTTGTGTGCCACGACGCTCGCCAGCCCTCGATGGGTCATTCTGCCTGTCCGGCCTTCCCTCCCCGCGCCCGGGCGTCTCCCTCTGGCGGGGGGCAGGGTGGCAACCCGAAAGATTCTAGGGTGGGCTTGACGACGGCCGGCGACCGCGGGTAGGCTGGCGGGCGATACGAAACACAAGAGGATTTGCTGATGCCTCGGAAAATCAGCAGCCGAGCCCAGCTACTTGCCCACGGATTCAAGCGGCGACCTGGAAAGCCAGCGAGCAAGGCCCGTGGACGGCTCCTTGTGTGCCGGTATCAGCGAGTGGCTGGGCTCGGCTCATTTCTTGCCGCTTCTCGGCAGGAAGGAGGCGCGCATGTCTCCGAATCCTCCACGGTATCGGAAACACGGGAGATACCTCATCTACGTCGGGACGCTGGACCCCGGCGTGTGTCCCGCGGACCCGGGCGACATACCGGACGACCTGACGGACATTCACCCCGACCGCACGGTTCACCAGGGGCTTCCTCTGGCGACGGCCGTGTCACTCGTGCGCACCCTGAACCGTTCGACACCGACTGAGGGCCACGATCGCCCTTGGCGATTCCTCGCCTACCTGCCGAAGCGGAGGGCCACGCCATGAGCCGGCCCTTGCCCAAACCGAACCAGCGCGGCGGAATCCGGGCGCACACAAGGGAAATGATCGGCCAGGCTGCCCGCCGCTTTGCCGAGGGCGCAAGCATGAGTCAGATTGCCAAAGAGTTCCATGTCACCCTGAGGGCGGTGGAGGGCTGGCGCACGAGACACAAGCGGATTTGGATGCGCGACTTCCGTCTGAGCCTTCAGGACGTTGTGAGCCGCGTGCGCAAGGACGCCGGGACCGACCGCGTGATAGCCAACCCTGACGAGTACCTACGGTTCGCCAAGGAGGCGGATCGCTGGTGTAAGGAGAATCGCCAAGAGTTATTCCCCCAAAGCGACATCGACCTGAGCCTGAGCGGTTTCTTCCGCATATACTTTCTGCCGGTGCGCCTCGGGGACGCGCACCCCACCACGATCGAGCAATACCGATTCACGCTGAACCTCTGGCGGAGAATCACCGGCGACCCGCCGCTGAGGCTGATTGACAACCAACTCTTGGCGAAGTTCCGCGACGTGCTCTCGAAGCTCCGCGGCCAGGGCGGACGGCCCTACTCGACAAGCACGATCCGTTCCAAGATGATTCAGATCCAGGCGATCCTCGATACGGCCGGCCCGCCGGGCCCCCGCCGACGCACGGCGGCCGGTTTGCTCTCCGTGGTGCCGTATGCCAAGCCTCCGCGAATTGAGCAGCAAGTACCGCGGATCGTCCCCCTGGAAGTCTTGGGGCGGGTGTACGAAGCGGCGCGCTATGCGCGGATCCCCGAGTTGTACGGTATCACGCCGGAGAACTGGTGGAAGGGCATGCTGGTTGTGGCCCTCAACACGGCGCTGCGTAGGGGTTCCCTCTTCGCCCTTCGCTGGGAACACGTCGAGGCGGAGAACCGGCGACTGGTCTTGCCACCCGGGGTGATGAAGGCCCGCCGTGGCCAAATAATCCCGCTAAACGAGATGGCCCTGCGCCACCTGGAGACCATCCGGCAATCGCAAGACCCGATGGTGTTTCCGTGGCCCTACTGTCAGCATACCTTCGCCAATGAGTTCAAGGCCCTGCAACGTGTCGCCGGTGTTCCGGCCGGCGAGTGGTTCGGACTCCACGCTATCCGGCGGACGGCCGCCACGCTGCTGTGGCGTGAGAACCCCGCGGCCGCGCAGTTGATCTTGGGACATCATGCGATGCAGATTACGCGAGAGCACTACGTCAACGCGCCCGCCGTAATGATGGGGGCCCTGGATCATTTGCCCCAACCGGCGGCATTCGGATAGATTGTTCACAAGGCACCGGCGCCGACGCCGACCGCAGCCCCGGGCGGTCTTATTGTGCCGCCTGGGGCGTTTTGAAATTCCGGGTCTCGCCCCGGGAACACCGGCAGCCCCGCCCTGGCTTTCGCGCTGGGGCGGGCTGAATTAAAAGAGAACTGACGATGGGAAAGAAGAAGCCCGTTCAGACAAAGCGGCTCGACAAGATGGATACCGCCTACCACGAGGCGGGCCATGCTGTCGTTGCCGCGCTGATGCGCCTGCGCTTTGTGAACGTGTCGATCGTCAAGCAGGGCACGTCCCTAGGGAAGGTTTACTTTGACCCAAACTCAACCGTCGGCCGGGCATCGCGGAAGTTGTTCAAGCCACTCCCGCCTCAGGAGATGCTTGATCGGATAGTTCCCGTGTTGCTTGCTGGGGACTTTGCCTTGCATATCGCCCGCGGCAAGCGGGGGATCCGCGAGCATGGGATCGCGCGGTCGCGGCAGGACTTCGGCTTTTCTGAAGTGATCTTCCTTGAGTACGGAACTGCGCGGACGGGCGAGAATGGAACCGCGAATGGATACCGGGGGGAGCAAGAAGGCAGAACCATCGACCTGCTAGGTGACAACTGGCTCGCGGTCGAGGTCGCGGCCCACGCTTTAGCCAAGCTTCGCACCTTGACTTACGCCGACGTGCGACGGATCATTCGCCTGTGCCAAGCCGCCAAGCGACTTCACCAGTAGGCCCCGGGTGCCCCTTTGTCCAATCCGGCAATCGCCCGGGTGGGGGCGTGTCGATCCCCGGCGGTTGCTTTCGAGTGGCCGCCGGGGTCTTGACAAAAGACATTAAATGTTGTATGGTGGGCACGATGTGCAACGCTACAACGTCTTATGCCTGTCCAGTAGACAACCGCGCTTGCGAAGTCGTGGCGCTATTCGCCTCGAAGATGCCGGGCAACGTAGAGGATATCGTTGGCAAAGTCGCCTGGTGGCTACCTTGCAATCGTTGTCGAGACATGGAGCGCGACGCGCGCGCGCTCCTCAAAGTGCGACTGGGAAAGTATGAGCGTCGTGCTCTACTACTCGCCGCTGGTTACCATGAAGACCATCCGAAGGTCGTCCCTCCCAGGTTGCGCGGGCGTGCCGCCGACGAATCAAACCGCCGCGCTATCCGAAAGCTCGGGAGCGTCGGTTTGCTGATCCTGCGCTGGCGTAAAGTACCCTCGAAGTCTCGAAGGAAGTGGGGCGGAAGAGAGGGTTGCAGCTACCACAAGCGCGCCGTCTGGAGGACCCCCTTGGGCGATGCTGTCGTAAAGCGCCTGCGCGACAAACTGAAAACCGACTCTCCGATTCGCTGGGCAGGGCATATCGAGCCCATCATCGTCGCAGTCCGTGCCGAGTCTGATGCCCTATTATCCGACTTCCGTGGATTGATTGAAAACGAGGAGAACTTTGAGAGGCAGAGAATGCACTTGGCAGCCCAAGGTGCTCAGATGGGCGGCGATCGGGAATTGCTAACCAAGGCTATCCGCAAGCATTTTGAAAATGTCGAAGCCTGTAAGGCAAGCCTGAAGGCGATAGAGGAGTCCAGACGATGAACCAGATCCACGTCCGCGTCAACAGCTACGGTCCCGACCGTCCGCTGATGATGGTCTACACCGATCCAATCTCGGGGAAGAAGGTGGGGCGGTCCACCAGCATCAAGGACACCGGCCCCAAGGCTCGCCGTGAAGCCGAACGGCTCGCCGCCGTCTGGGAGGACGAGCTGAACGGCGGGCGGTACAAGCCTCCGTCCAGGGTGACGTGGCAAGAGTTTAGGCAACGGATCGAGGAGGAAAAGTTGGTGGCCATGTCGTCCTCCGGGCAGACCGGCATACATTCTGTCCTGAACCACCTTGAGCGCACCCTGAACCCCGACAAGCTGGCGAAATTGACGACGCCGGCTATCAGTCGGTTCGTCAAGTTGCTCCGCGATGAGGGAATGAAGGAGACCACGCTGGGCTTCCACCTTCGCAACCTGAAGAGCGCCTTGAACTGGGCAGTCAAGATGGGATTGCTGGCGGCAGCCCCCATCATAGACGTGCCCCGGGCCGGCGAGTCCAAGGGACGCCCGATCAGCGGGGAGGAGTTTGAGCGGATGCTGGCCGCCGTCCCTAAGGTGAGGCCCCGCGACCCTGGCGTCTGGCAGCGCTACCTGATGGGGCTGTGGCTCTCCGGCCTTCGCCTGAGTGAGTCCCTCATCGTTTCTTGGGATGGTGACGCCCCGTTCGCTGTAGACGTTTCTGGGCGATACCCGGGCTTCAGGATTGCCGCCGAGGCGCAGAAGGGGAGGAGAAGCGAGAAGGTCCCGATCACGCCCGACTTCGCGGAATGGCTGCTGCAAACCCCGGAGGACGATCGGGAGGGGCTCGTGTTCCCCTTGGCGAGCCTGACGACCGGGCATCAGTTGCAGAAGTGGCAGGCGGGGAACGTCGTCTCCGCGATCGGCGAGAAGGCGGGCGTGGTGGTCAACAAGGACCAGGGCAAGTACGCCTCGGCCCATGATCTCCGGCGGAGCTTCGGGACCCGCTGGGCAAGCCGGGTGAAGCCGGCGACGCTTCAGAGGCTCATGCGGCACACCCGGATCCAGACCAGCATGAGGTACTACGTGAGTCTGGACGCGGACGACGTGGCAGCCGAGTTGTGGGCCCACCACCCGAAAAACGGCAACACTTTCGGCAACACCGGGGCCGAAAACCCCTGGAAATACGGGGGAAACAGGGGTTGACCACCCGATAGTCCATCGGCAGGCGGACGAAATCGAAGCCCCACTCCTGGATCCACTGGAAATCGGCCTCCACGAAGCGGTCGTTCCGGGCGTTGAATTTCTCCAGCAGATTGAAGCCCCGCCAGCGCGGCAACTTGCGATACAGCGGCTGCGGATCGCCTTTCTCTCCTTGAGTGCTCTGGGCTGCCCGAACCGGCCCGTGCGGTGCCGCGGCGACCGCCGCCGCGCCGCCGGCAATCGCCACGGTCTTGAGAAAGTCGCGTCGTTTCATGGGAGCACCATCCGGGGTTGAAGATTTCCCCGGCACGAGTGCCGGGGCTAAACATCGGCTGCGTCGTTGTGGTCAGTGCTCATCGCCCGCGCTTGCCGCTCGAAGGGATTATCGCGGTAGGGATCCCGGCGTGCAAGCCACAGCACCAGGGAGCAGAGCAGGTAGGCCGGGCCCATCAGCGGCCCCCACCGCTCGAACTGCCGGACGTGGACCAGCTCGTGCGCGCGGGCGAGGTCCAGGGCCGCGGCGGTCCGCCCGAGGATCGTGTGGCCGAGCGTCATGGCCACCAACGAGCCGCCCCCGGGGAGGCATCGCAGCACCAGCGCGGCGGCCCCGCCATAGAACTCGACCACCGGCCCGCGCCGCCGCGCACGACCGCCGCCGAGCAGCCCGATCGCCCCGATCAGCAGCCCGAGGGCGGTGTACGGCGACGCCCAGACCCAGGCCGCGAGCCTTGCGGCGACTGGCAGCGATCGACCAAGCACGCCGTGCTCCCGATGTGGGCACGCTGCGATCAAAACACCTCCGCCCCGTTGGTCGCCTGGCAGACGTAGACGGCCGGCGCGTGGCCGGTCTTGGCCTGGTAGTCGGCGGCGACTCGGGGGGCAAAATCGTCGGCCGCCTGGGCGTCGATCACCGCTACCGCGCAGCCGCCGAACCCGGCCCCGGTCATGCGGGCCCCGAAGCAGGCCGGGTGCGCCCGGGCCGCTTCGACCATCGCGTTCAGGGCGTCGCTGGAGACCTCGTAGTCGTCGCGGAGGCTGGTGTGGCTCTGGTTCATGAGCACGCCCAGCGTCGTCGTGTCGCCGCGGCGCATCGCCTCGCAGGCGTCGATGGTCCGCTGGTTCTCGGTGATGACGTGCCGGGCACGGCGGCGGGTGGTTTCGTCGAGGCTCGACCCCCTCGCGTTGAACAACCCCAGGTCCACGTCCCGCAGGGCCTTGACCCCGAAGAACTTCGCCGCCGCTTCGCACTGCGCGCGACGCTCGTTGTAGGCCGAGTCGACCAGGCCCCGGCGGGTGGCGGTGTCGAGCACCACGACCGCGATCCCGGGCGGGAAGGGGACGGGCTGGGTTTCCAGCGAGCGGCAGTCGATCAGCAGGGCATGCCCGGCCAGGCCCGCCGCCGAGATCAACTGGTCCATGATCCCGCAGTTCACTCCCACCCACCGGTTCTCCGCCCGCTGGCCCAGCTTGGCCATCCTGGCCGGCTCCCAAGCCAGGTCGGCCACCGCGGCGAAGGCCCGGGCGGTGGCCATCTCCAGGGCGGCCGACGAGGAGAGGCCCGCGGCCAAAGGGACATCCCCCTGAAGCACGCCATGCCACCCTTTCAGGTGATACCCGGCATCCTGAAGGCTCCAGGCCACCCCCTTGAGGTACTCGATCCACCCGGCTTTGTCCTGCGTCAGACGATCCACCGAGAAAGAAGCCGACTCGTGGAAGTCGAGGGAGTGAACCGTGACTTGGAGGTCTTGGCGGGGCTCCAAGGCGATCCAGATCGCCCGGTCGATGGCCAGCGGCAAAACGAAGCCGTCGTTGTAGTCGGTGTGCTCGCCGATCAAGTTGACGCGGCCGGGCGCGCGGACGACCCATCGCGGTGGTCGGCCGAAACGCTCCGCAAACGCGCGGGAAAGATCGTGTCTGTCCAGAGGCATGGCGACGTCCTGGTCGGTGTCGGAACCGTCTGAAAGGGGTGCTCTGGCGGAGGCGACAAGCCCCCGAGCGACAGGGTGTCTGCCGGCCTGCCCGGCTTCCTGCCCACGGCCGATCGCTCATCCTGACCGGTTCGCTCGCCACGGTCAAGCGGGCCCGGAAGGAGCAAGAAACGAAAACCGCCCCGCGGCAGGCCGCAGGGCGGGCGAGAGGCGGCGACGAGCGTGGCGGCCCCGGGGTCGCTGGGCCGATGCCTACTCGATCAGCTCGCGGAAGGTGTCCGTGGAGAAATGCCGCAAGGCGGCCTGGCCCAACTCGTCCTGGGTACGCCGCCGGCCGATCGTGTGCCACGGGCTGACACCTTCCAGCTCGGGCATGATCTCGCAGAGCTGCTCGACGAGCATCTGGGCCATCCGGCGGATGGCGGACTGCTGGCTCCGCTCCAGGATCGCCGCGGCGGTCTTCATCAGCCGAACCAACTGGGCCCGCTTCAGCACCGGGGCGGACAGCGGCTCCTCGGTCTCGACCAGAAGCTCGCCGACGGGTACGTCGAGCACCTCTTGCCAGGCGTACAAGTTGCTCAAGAGCATGTCGGTGGTCGGCTGCTCCTGGGCCTTCACCGCGGCCAGGTCGGTGCCCAGTCGCCGCGCGATCGTGCGGCGGGTAACGCCCTGCAAGCGGCGGACTTCCCCAAGCCGGTGCAAGGGTCGCTTGGCCAGTGGCATCTTGACGGCTGCTCCGTGACTCATTCCCGTCGCGGGAACGCTGCAATCGGTCATGCTCATGGTCACTGCCTCCTCCGGCTCACGCGCTGGCGTGAACCGGGCAAAAACGAATGATAAGATGATAAGGAAACACCGTAGTTTTGCAGGATTCCGGGCCGGGAAGCCGCTTCCCGACCGTCATCACCTCGAACTGACCAACCACCGTCCGCCGTGGCAGCCGCGTGCGGACCTGCGCGGATCGGCCCTCGGGACGAGCGTGCGGAATGAGACGTACGGATAAGAGTGCGTAAACGAAAACGACCGCGCGCTTTCTCAGCCGAACTCGTGCAGCGTCCATCCGACGGCAGCGACAGATTGCCTCTTCCAAGCCCCTCGCGCCATACTATGGGCGTTCCTGATCAATTAGTCGCAGCCGGATGCGTTCCGGTTCCCGGGTGCGACCGCACATCCTGCGCAACGTTGGTCGGCACAGGCCGTGTGGCGGCATTGCGAAGCCGCCCGTTTCACGGAGATGCTTCCCCTGAAGCCGACTGCCCTGGCGGAGCTGGCCCGTTGGGAGGGATGCCCCCACCCGTCGACGAGCCGGAGACACGCCTTCCACCCCAAAATCTTACCAGTTGTCGGGTCGATTGACAAGGGGGGGCGGTCCTTCGGCCGACGCGAAGTCTCTCAGCCGCGCCAGAACCGCGGTGATCGGGCCCCTGGCATCGGGCTGGTTTGCCGGGTAAGCTAAGGGGTCCGTGGACAGGGCGAACCGGCCCCCTGTTTGGCGTGTCTGGATGATCCGGCGACTTGAACGGACCAATCGAAATGCCCCTCAAACCTCCATCCCAGGAACATGCCCCCGATTTTCTCAAGGGGGATGGGCTGCTCCCGGCCATCGCCCAGGACGCCGAGACCGGCGACGTGCTGATGATGGCCTACATGAGCCCGGAAAGCTATGCGGAGACGCTGGCCACGGGCCGGGCCGTCTATTACAGCCGGACCCGCAGGAGACTCTGGCGCAAAGGGGAGAAGAGCGGCCACGTCCAGTGGGTGCGGGCGATCTATCTGGACTGCGACCGCGACGCGATCCTGCTGTCGGTCGATCAGGTCGGCGGGGCCGCCTGCCACACCGGCTACCGAAGCTGCTTCTATCGCCAGGTGACCCCCGACGGCCTGAAGACCGTCGGCCAGCGGGTCTTCGATCCCGAAGAGGTGTACAAGAGTTGAGCGTGCCGTTTAGCCCGGCCACTCGTGGCCGCGTCTGGCCGGCGGGACGCCGCGGGCCGCAAGCGGCCCCGCTAAACGGAAGTTGCGTGGCTTTTCTGATACGTAGGTAGCACGTGAGGTCATGTCCGAAATCCTGAAACTGGGACTTCCCGCGGGAAGTCTGCAAGAGGCCACGGCCGAGCTGTTTCGCCGTGCCGGGTACCGAATCACCTTCAGCTCCCGGAGCTACTACCCCTCGATCGACGATGACCAGATCGAGTGTCTGCTGATCCGTGCCCAGGAGATGGCCCGGTACGTCGAAGACGGCGCGCTCGACGCGGGCCTGACCGGCTACGATTGGATCGTGGAGACCGGGGCCGACGTTCACGAGGTGGCCGAGCTGGTCTTCTCCAAGGTGAGCCGCCGGCCGGTCCGCTGGGTGCTCTGCGTGCCCGAGGACTCCCCGGTCCGCGACGTCAAGGACCTCGAGGGAAAGCGGATCGCCACGGAGGCGGTTGGCCTCACCACGCGCTACCTCCAGAAGCACGGGGTGAAGGCGAAGGTGGAATTCAGTTGGGGGGCCACCGAGGTGAAGCCGCCCAAGCTGGCCGACGCGATCGTCGAGGTCACCGAGACCGGCGGCTCGCTGCGGGCGAACAACCTGCGGATCCTGGCCGAGGTGCTCACCAGCACGACGCGGCTCGTGGCCAATCGCCGGTCGTACGCCGACCCCTGGAAGCGGCAGAAAATCGACGACCTTGCCCTGATGCTCTGCGGGGCGATCGCGGCCGAGGGGAAGGTGGGGCTGATGATGAACGTCCCCCGCGAGAAGCTCCCCGAGGTGCTGGCCATCCTTCCCGCGCTGCAAACGCCCACCATCTCCGACCTCTCCGACCGGAGCTGGGTCGACGTCAATACGGTGCTCGACGAATCGGTGGTCCGCCACATCATCCCCCGGCTGAAGGCGGCCGGCGCGCGGGGAATCGTCGAGTACCCGCTCAACAAGGTGATCGACTAGATTTCCGTGTTGATGACGATCGCCGGGCTTTCGGCCGTGGGGAGGCTCCGCGAGGGCCGGCCCGGCCCGCCGTCGCCCCCCGCAGGCGCCGGAGCCGGCGGACGCATCCGCTGGATCAGCGGCACGAACTGGCGCTCCGGGGAGCCGACGTAGAGCTGCCGCGGGCGGTGGATCCGCGGGTTGGGGGCCAGGTGCATTTCCAGCCAGTGGGCGATCCATCCCGGCAAACGCCCCAACGCAAACAGCACCGTGAACATGTTCTTCGGGATCCCCATCAGCCGGTAGATGATCCCCGAGTAGAAATCGACGTTGGGATAGAGCTTCCGCTCGATGAAGTAGGGGTCTTTCAAGGCCAGCTCCTCGAGCTCCTGGGCCAGCTCGAAGATCGGATCCTTGGCGCCGTGCTTGGCCAACAGCCGGTGGCAGACCTCCTTGATCACCCTCGCCCGGGGATCGTAGTTCTTGTAGATGCGGTGCCCGAATCCCATCAGGCGGAATTGGTCGTTGGGGTCTTTGGCCCGGTCGACGTACTTGCCCAGGTTGCGGTTGTCGGCGAGGATCGTTTCCAGCATCTGGATGCAGGCCTCGTTGGCCCCGCCGTGCAGGGCCCCCCACAACGCGCAGATGCCCGCCGAGATCGCCGAGAAAAGGTTCACGCCGCTGGAGCCCACCATCCGCACCGCCGAGGTGCTGCAGTTCTGGCCGTGGTCGGCGTGCAGGATCAGCACCAGGTTCAAGGCGTCGACGAAGTCGGCATCCATCTGATACCGCTCGCTGGGAACGGCGAACATCATGTGCAGGAAGTTCTGCACGTAGGTCAGGTGGTTCTGCGGATAGACGAATGGCTGGCCCACCGACTGCTTGTAGCTGAAGGCGGCGATCGCGGGCATCTTGGCCATCATCCGGTAGATCGCCAGTTGCCGCTGCTGCGGATCGCGCGGGTCGAGGCTGTCCTTGCAGTAGATCGCCAGCGCGCCGACCACCGCGCTGAGAATCGCCATCGGGTGGGCGTCGGGCGGGAAGCCGGCAAAGATCGTCTTCATCCCCTCGTGGAGCAGCGTGTGCCGCCGGATGTTCGCCCGGAACTCCTCCAACTGCTCCGGCGTGGGAAGCTCGCCGTAGATCAACAGGTAGGCCGTCTCCTTGAAATCGCATCGCTCGGCGAGCTCCTCCACCCGGTAGCCGCGATAGCGAAGGATCCCCTGCTCCCCGTCGATGTAGGTGATCTTGCTGATCGCCTCCGCGGTGTTGCCGAATCCCTCGTCGAGCGTGATGTGGCCGGTCTGGGCGAAGAGCTTGGCGATGTCGATCACCCGGTTCCCTTCCGTGCCGACCCGGACCGGGTACTCGTAGGTTTGCTCACCAAGTTGCAGCCTGGCAACCTCACTCACGGCATTCTCCTCCAAGGGGGGGCGGTGGGCTGATGCGGCCGGGTCCGGAAGGCATTATTCGTCGGCACCCAAGGCAAGTCAAACCGGCCTGCTTCGTCAAAGAGCCCGTCCGGGAATACAGTAGGACCGGCGTCTCGCCGGTCCGGGAGCCCCCAAAAAACTCCAGGGACAGGCGAGACGCCCGTCCTACTCACCGTCGCTTTGGCGCGACTAACGGAGCCGGGTCTCCAGCGCGGAGACGTGCTTGGCGGTGACGATCTCCGCCCGCTGTTCGGGGTTGAAGCTGCGGACGCCGGAGACCCCCACCTGGCGGCCGACGTAGTAGTTCATGTTCACGCCGGGGGCGGGGTTGACGTAGCACCGCACGTCCCCGCGCTCGTCGACCAGGGCGTAGCGCGGGGCGCCGAGCGCCGGCGGGACCACCCGCGTCAGTCGGCCCACGCCGTCAAAACGATCGTCGGCACGCTGGGGTCGGGGGACGGCCGACCGGGTCCGCGCGATCTCCGCCAACTGCTGGTTGCGACGCTCCGTATCGGTGCGGACCTCGGCCACCGCGTCGTAGCGCCGCCGGATGTCCTCCGCCTGGGCGATGCGGGTGGCCAAGAGACGCGCACTGCCCCGCTCCACGGCGGTCTGGGCCTGATCCAGGAGCATTTGGGCCCGCCGGGCGAGCTCCTCGCAGTTCCAAACCGTGGGCTCCTCGGCGAGCATGATCGAGAGCTCCGCGCTGATCTCGTCCAACTCCGCCTGGAACTCCTCCGGCGAGACGTGCCGCATCGCCGCCGCCGGCACTTCCACGGCGCCGGCGACGGCCGGGGGCGAGGCCGCCGAAGCACCTGCCGGGGCGGCAGATCGGGAGGAAACGCCCCTGGGCGGTGGGGCCGCCGTGCGGGCGGCCGTTGCGGACACGTTCTGCACCCCCGCCCGATGAGGCTGGACCAGGGGACTGGGCTGGCCCGCGGTCTTGCGGAGGCCGTCGTGCGGGTAGTCGGGATCGACGTACTTGCCGGAGATCCAGCGGAACTCTCCGGAGGGCGGGGCGATCTTGTGCCACGTGGCGGCGCCCGGGCCCGTCCCGACCTGCTTGGTTCCCCTCAGCTCGACGACCTCGCCGCGCTCGAGGCGGACCTGGTGGACGTCACGGATGTCGCTGAACTGGCTTCCCACCCGGGCCGCCACCGCCTCGCTCACCACCTCGGCCAAGCCGTCCTCGCCCGGCTTCAAGTACCGGCCGGAGACCCAACTGAAGCTCTCCTCCAGCGGCCGAATCGCATACCAGCCGCCGGGGTCGTGGCGGTAGACCTCGACCTCGGTGCCGGCCTTCACTTTTTCCGTAGGGTAATAGTTCTCGCCCGGCCCACTGCGAACGTAGACGTCGTTGGCCGTGACGTACGCCTTGTAGGGAAAAGTCCGCGGGGTGGTGGCGGTCGGCGGAGCGGCCGCCGCCAGCGTCCCCCAGGCACCGATCGCCAGAACAGCCATCGGAAGACGCATCCTTTGCCTCCATGCCGATACGGCCAGATGGGCAGCGAGAAAGGTAGACCGCGGACTTGTAGCCAAAACGGCCGGCCGGCTCAAGAGCAGTTCACCCGCCGCTCGCTTTGGCGAGCCTCCGCCGGAAGTTGCGGACCTGATCCTGGACCGCCAGGGGGAGCTTTGAACCCATCAGGTTGGCCCCGCCGAACCACCCTTTTGGCTCCTCGTAGACCAGATGGAACTCGAACAGTAACGCGCTCGGGGGGGATGCTAGCGGGGTCGCCCGCCCGTACGAGCCGGCGGCTGAGTACGGCTGGGGCTCCCCTAACCCTACCTTCCCGTCCCCCCCGATCGTCACCGATTGCCACTGGTTGGGATACTCAGCGTCCTTGGTGAAGCGGGCGTCGATCTTCTCGGCGACCACGACCGCCTGCGGACGCCGGGCGAGCATCCCGCGCTGCGTGGCACTCACCAACACGCGATCGAACAGGTTGACGGTCCCGAAGACGTACCGCTCGTCCACGCCCGGCGGCGGATCGAGCCGGATCTGCCGCTTGGCCAGGTCGGCGGGGGTGAGCGTTACCGATCTGGCCGCCAAGGGGTCCTTGGGGTCGGGCTTGGCCGCCGACCGCCAAAGGCTTTCCAGGAACTGCTCGGAGGTCGCCGTCTTGAAATCGCCGTGGGCTACAAACCAAAGGTCGATCCTCCGCGCCGGCGACTCGTCTCGGGAAGTGCGGACCGCGCGGATGTCGAGCACGACGGGGGCCTGGTAATCGCGGCGCACCAGGTCTTCGTAGTTGTGCTTGGTCGCCGCCAGGAGCCGATCGAGGACCGCCCGCTGGCCCGCGGCGTCCAGGCCGTCGCGGAGCGTCGGCGGCGGAAGCTTGATCCGCGAGCCGTCCGACATGAGCACCCCTTGCCGGAGCAACTCGTCCAACAGCGGGTTCTCGATGGCCGCTGGTTGCCCGGTCACGAGCACGATCACCGCCCAGCCCAATCCGGTCAGGTTCATGTCCAGAGCCTTTGTCGTTGCTTGAGTCCATCGAAGTCCCGGCGGCCACGAGGCGGCTCGCCCACTATGGGAACACCCCCGTCAGCCACACCACGGCTGCCAGCACGATCAGGCAAGCGGCGCCCGCGAGGACCAGGATCGTCCTGCGAGAGGGGATGAATTGCCAGTCGGCCGACGGCTCTTCCCGCAGGTTCCGCCGAAGGATCGCCAAGGGGTCCTGGTCGTCGTCCGCCTTGGGAGACCTGAGGGGCCTTGGCGCGGGACTGTGGCCTTCGTGGGCATGCAGGGCGACGCCGCGCTCGGCTCGCTGCACCTGCACGTACAACCGGCCCGCGTGCGACTTCGGCGACGCCGGCCGCAGCAGTGACTCCCGCTCGCTCGCCAAATGGGTGCGCTCAGCCTCCAGAGCCTCCTGCTGCTGCTCGGTCCCTTGCTGCTCGAGCGCCTCCCGCTCGGTCGCTGATTGCCGGCGCTGGGCCTCCAAGTTCTCCTGCTGGGAAGCGATCCGCGCCGCTTCCGCGTTCAACTGCTCCACCCGCCCGGCCAAGGCCCGCGCTTGCTCCGCTTGCTCCGCTTCCCAGGTCTCTTGTCGGCGAGCAAGGTCCGCCTGCTGCCGCTGGAATTCGTCTCGGCGTTCCTCTTCCTCCTGGGTCGATTGCCGCTGGAGCGCCTCCCGCTCGCTGGCCAATTGCCGGCGCTC
>Ga0153916_10000310_pt1 | contig 32033 bp, 33 predicted proteins | sample Opewatmetagenome_FD_109642 | JGI IMG/M metagenome (GOLD analysis project Ga0153916, IMG submission 109642) | Freshwater wetland microbial communities from Ohio, USA - Open water 3 Core 3 Depth 4 metaG | ecosystem: Environmental > Aquatic > Freshwater > Wetlands | place: USA: Ohio, Lake Erie...
TCAGATCGAAGCACAGACAGCAGTAGCTCAGGCACAAGGTCAAGCTGATGCTCAGGCAGCTCTCAAGAACACAGGAGCACTTACGCCAGAGTACCTTGAATATCTTGCCCTTACTAAGTGGAATGGTGTTCTACCGATTGTTACTAGTGGAACCCCATTTATAGACGTAACAGGATTTACAAAATGAACACCAGAGTCTCGACTATACTTCGCTGATGAGAGAAGATCGAAACGATTATATTGTATTATGAGCTACGTGATGATCCGACTATCTCAGATGCGATAACCCCAGCCATGTCAACGTTCATGTGCTGAATGACCTGGAGGGCTGTCTTGATGCGAGAGGCTTTAGTGAGTGACTTCATGAGGGCTAGTCTCACTGATGATTCACGTTGAGAATCCACAATCTTCTCCAATACATAAGTCTTCCATCCATGAAAATATCAGTAATACTTAGGAAGGAAAAGAAGATACTCTCCTCAACCTAATGTTGCTAAAGGAAATCCATTAATTCTTGCCCAAAATCAAGAAGAGCTTCTAACTTGTTTTTCTCGCATGCGAGAACATCGAGATGTTGTTAAAGTATTCTATAAACTGTTATCAATCCTTCTTTCGATCTTCTATTCGTAGTTCCATAACGATATGACCCCAACCCCCACATCGCACGCCTACATCAAAGCATCCAGTTCGTTTGAATCTCATCTCATTAGGATCAACTCCAGCATAAAACAACTCATTTGAGGTGAATACAAACGGTGCAATTGATGAGAGAGCGTATATGCAAATCCTCTTTGGGCATAATTTGGTAATCAGGTTACCTGCTCCATCAAAAATAAATTTGTCCCCAACTTTATGTTGACTATTGCACCCATGTGATTCCACAACTTCAGCTATGATGGTTTTGTTCATCAGAGGGATGGCTTTTACGAGAACATCCAAATTCCTGGATTTTCTTTGAAAAGTTTCATCTCTTCGTTTGTGTAGACCAGGCGTTCTTGAAAGAAATTGTATACTTCTTCATTTATCTCCATCATATTCTCCATAAAATCTTTCTGGTTATGTACTTTCTAGACGATATTTATCCTCACAATCTAGCTAAATGGTGCATATAAATACGACATTGCAGTTTATGTGCTTATCCACCTATAACGTAGATTATCTTGAAGATACCCTGGTCTCAACGGGTTGTGGTGGTAGCGACAGAGCGGAACTGGCAAATCGACATCGCTATTATTGCACAAAACTTGACAAATCTCGTTGTATCCCCACAGGATAACAACCCAGTCCGCTGGAAGCTGTGTTGAGCTGTTATCTAAACTATTCAAAATCATTTTTTTCGATTGTGACAAAAACCACTCGTATAGTTCAGGATTTGCATATGCAAGCCCATACCCAAGGCGGGGGTATCCAGGTTTGTAACCGTGCAATCTGTAGTTTGGGTTGGGACGATGGTTTCGAAGTCAAACTCGCAAAATTCGACCAGCCAATTATGGGTAAAGATCGATTCGCTGACGATTGACATTTCGCTGATCTTGTCCCCGGGTCTTATCATACTCTTAGCAGAAATCAGAGTTTGCATTGGTGCATTTGTCGGTGAGATCTGTATTGGCGTTGCGCACCCCGTCAGAATTACAACCAACAACACGATGGATGTCAAATAACCTGGTTTTTTCATGGTCATTCTCCCTTGTGTCTGGGATGGATCTGGCTAACGCAACTTATATTGTTTCTTCTAAGCGTTATTCCATTATGAAACCCACTTACAAGCTACCCATAATTGACGGTATAACAATAAAAGCCGTTGACAGATCGTCAACGGCTCGTAATGCAGCTTCAATGTCGTCTGAATAATATGTAATGAGGTAAAAAGCCCACCCACAATGACATGTACATTTACATTATATAGTAGTATTGAGAAAACAACATTACCAATTAGTTCTGTTTCATGGTTTTCCCTCAAAAATCACCCCTTCCGCTTATTGCGTTGTTATGAATTGGTGAATTGGTTTTCAACTCCTACTCCCCTTCTCGTTTGAAAGCTGGTTATATAGAGGGGGTATGACGACCATAAGTGAAAATGGGGGGTGAGCAACAATTGAACTTCGCTTTGCTCGCTACATTCGGTGTCGATGATCCTGGGGGGCATCGCCTGGACACCTGAGGAGTGGGTCTCGGCTACCCTACAGCCTGCTTGTCCATGATAAATCGCATGGATTCACCAGCCCACCTCAATTGAGGTGGGCTTTTTTTAACCTGAAAAAATGGCCAAAGTGGAGGAGTAAACGCAAAAACCTGCCTTTCAGCAGGTCTGGGTGAAAAAATTCTATTTTAGGGCTCCTTTAGCCCTTTATTCCCTATACTAGTGAGCGTGGAGCGGCTCGAACGCTCAACCAATGGCTTAAAAGGACGATCCTAAAAATCAGCTTCTCCCATCCAATGTCCTGCTGTTTTCGCCTAATCCTTTGGACGAGTGGTAAGGCGAGTACATTGGATGAGTTATTAAGGTGCTGTCAACGGTTTGGCGTCCAGTGGATTTTGCTCATATTTGTCATCGTGAGCTATCCTTATGCATTTGATTGTATCACTCTCTTTTGTCACTCGAAATCAATATTCTGGAAACACTTTCGAATGGTAGAGAAATAATTATGCATCATCCATTCCATGAGGGTGCATAGGTGGTCCTGAAGGGATTCGAACCATCGACTACTTCAGTGCAATTGATAAAAAGAAAGAGAAACGGGGTAAAACAACCGTCTATTTCTTAAACTATGTGGCAACTTCACTCGATAACTTGCCATTCTCCTATATCACCCCAGCTCTTCACTCCCCCACAATTATATCTACTGGTTTCCAAAAAACCATCAAGCAGTGAAGTCGACATCTCAAGAAAAGAAAAAGGTATCCATAATAAATAAAGGCATCTAATTGGGGTCTGCAGAGAACTAGCAGCAAGCTCTACGGCCACGCTGTGCAGCATAGCCTCAGCCGGTTTTGGAGCCTGAGTGATAGCTTTTTTAAGGAGATTCAGTCGGTGAAGCTGTTGGGGTTATGGTCGACATTGCGGTCGAGTATGGCGGGGAATATACCCAAAGACCTCCCTGTGCAATGCCATCTTCCCACACGAACCATATCTTGTTATCAACCAAACTCAGCGCCCAACCTTGTGAATATAAATGTGCATGTCCATCCTCTTGGATCCACTTTTCCACCAGTACTTGATTTTGAGCCAGATCATTGAAATTGACCCATAGATCTACCGTGAAATCGCGTGTGCCAAAATTCAAGGCTGGGTCATCAGGCACTTCGAAGTATTCATGGTCCCCATCGAATTTAAATGCATCGCCCACCAAGCCAGGTCCGGTAAACGCATCCTCCCTAAAAAGACCTTTTTTCTGAGAAACTAGCTCATTGCCATTCCCATCTCCTGGCCACCAGCTAGTCAATCCAACCGGTGGAGGTACACAGGTCGAGGTGCTTCGGCCCTTGCACTTCCCAGAACTTCCAGCAGAATACAACATATAGATTTGCTGCGGAGTCAAGGCGGTGCCGTTATAAATCTCCACCTCATCAATGCGCCCATTGAGATACATACCTTGGAAACCTTCTCGACGGCCAAACTTAAGTGATATAGGCGCATCCAGGTTCAATATATCGAAATCTCCAAAGGAGACGGCACGACCATCCAGGTACAGTGTATTCGTTCTACCCTGGCGAGTCACAGCTAAGAAATACCAGGTGTCAGGTTTTATAGCAGGTTGTGGAATCTGTAGTTCCTTCCATGCTGTGGAAATCATCATTGGAGAAGGGGAGATCGTGGGTGAACCATTTATTGTTTTCGTTACTGTGGAAATCATCCTGGGAGATGAAGAGATGGTGGGTGAAATATTTATTGTTTTCGTTGCTGTGGAAATCATCATGGGAGATGAAGAGATGGTGGGTAAAATATCAGTCACACCTGGCAGCGAATTGACCTCAGGTAATTTAGAGTCATTCTCTCCATTAATTATTCTAACAGTAATACAGCCACTCAACCACATCAGGAGGACAAAGATGCATATACTTTTTCTCAGCTTCAATCCTATAATCCTCGGTAATCCCATCATAGAGCAAATATAACCTTCAATGTTATTGACCATCCAAATTATTTAGATTTAGCTCAGCACGAGCTGCAATGGAAAGGGTGAATTACCAGTATTATATAATATACGCATTTCTAAAACATTACCAATCGTTGTAGTTTTATTACGGTTTGTTAAATAAATAAGGTACATAACATTACGTGGAGTAAAATATGAATAACGCCATCAGGCGTTTTCATGGAGGGATGTTTTATGAAAGTTGACCTGATGATTGTCGACGATGAAGATCACGTCAGGAACTCACTAAAAGATTATTTTGGCCGGGAAGGTTTTAGTTTAGCCTCAGCCAAAGATGGATCCGAGGCTCTCGAAAAATTCAAGCTCTATCAGCCGGATATCGTGGTTCTTGATGTGGGCCTCCCGATCCTGGATGGATTAGAAGTTTGTAAACAGCTGCGACAACATTCTGGACAATCTGTCGGTATCATCATGGTATCGGGGATCAAAAAAGAAACCATTGATCGCGTCGTAGGTCTTGAAGTAGGAGCTGATGTATATGTTACGAAACCCTTTCAAACCAGAGAACTATTAGCCCAGGTGCGCGCGCTTCACCGGCGCATAAAGACGCAAAACCAGGGCGGCGAGAATGCCGGATGGCTGGTCGTCGATGATTATTTACAGATAAACTTTGATTACCGAAAAGTGCAGGCTGGTGGTGAAGAAATCCACCTCACTCCCACTGAGTTTGCTCTGCTCCATTTGCTCGCCAACCAACCTGGCAAACCTTTCAGCCGCTCAGACCTGGTCGACCTGGTATGGGGATATCCTGCAGGAGGGGATATATCAGATAGTGCAGTGAACACCTGCGTCTCGAAGCTGAGAAACAAGATTGAGCCCGAACCCAAACAACCACGATACATCATCTCGGTTCATTCCATTGGCTATAAGTTCAAAGAAGTATAATTTTAATTAATCGAATATGGCTTCCTGGCTCGAAATCATTATTCGTCTCCCTGTTTATGGATTGGTGATAGCTTTTTTGGCTCTCATTGGCATCACGGTCGCGGTCGCTTATGGAATCAAAACAAATCGAGCCAATATTAAGAAAATAAAATCAGGGAACCAAAGATTAGGTGACCTTCAGAAAGAGTTTGATGACTTGAAGGTGAAATTCGAGACAGCCCAAGCGGCTTATTTATGTTTTAAAAAAGACCACGAAGTGCTAAAGAAAAAATCGGAAATAACACGCGAAGCATATATCAATTTTTTATACAATATTTCGCACGAGATATCTAATCCTCTGCAAAGCATTCAAACGAATCTGGATAACATGGCACACTGTTCACCAGCGGATTTTGAAGGCTTGCAAAAATATAATGAGACCATCTCCTCGGATATCCAACGCCTGGCAGAATTTACAGAGAGGTTACGTGCACTTTCAAGGTTGGAAACCCCGAATCGCCAGATCATACGTGAACCGGTCAACTTGAGAGGTGTGATTGAAACAGTACTCATGCAACAATACGATTACGCCATAGAGCGCAAGGTCAGTTTAAGATATCAAGGACCAGAACAACTTAATCGGATTATGGCAAATCGGATTGACTTGGAGCAGGTATTTACGAACTTAATTGGAAATTCGATAAAGTACTCGAAAGAAAACGGTGGGGTGGTCATCATCCATATTGAAGAAAAGAATAATTCTTTTCATATAAGGGTAATTGATGATGGGATTGGTATTCCTGAAGAAGATATACCGCATATATTCGACGTTGCATATCGTTCACCAGAAACATTTATCTCACGCCGAAAAGGAACGGGCTTAGGATTGGCTATTGTTAAACAAATCGTTGAGCAATATGGGGGTAACATATCCGCCAGGAGTGAAATGGGGAAGGGAACCGCGATTATTTTTGAACTGCCAGTCGACCTGACCTCTGAACTATCCATCGAAAAAGAAAAAAAATCAACTAAATAGCTATTTAGTTTACAGTGATTATTTCTTGAACTTATATTTCATCGAAGCTGCGTAATTGATCACTCTCCCTCTCGCAGCGGGTGTGGGGATAGTTAAAAAAGTATCAAGAGGCGTCGCCTCTCGGTATACCCTTTTTCAGTCTTATTCTTGGGCTGTCCGAAAAGGTTCTAAACTAATCAAATCCTTGGTGTTTGTAGGGGTGCAGGGGAAAAATTAGCAGTATTTTATGGAATATTACCCCTGCACCCCTACTTATGAGACCTTGTCTTGATAGAGAGGAAATGGGTTGTTAATTACGTCGCAGCAGCTTTACAGCGACGTATGTCATCGAGGACGCCTATCGTTTCGCTTTTTATAACAAATCTCATAAATATCGCTATGAAAAGCAATTAAATAGACATAATTCGAAAAGCTTTTTTTCCCCGGTTTTCCTATACTACAAATAACTATAAATATTAAATTTATAATTTCGAGAGTTAATTGGTTGGGAAGGGAGGAGATGCCTACTATGCAGAGAGAATGGGAATCTCTTTGGTGGTAGATCGGGTTTTTCAGATCTATCGAAGTCTTCAAGTGTAGAGGGTCAATTAACTAGAGGAGAATAACATGAAACCTAAGTACTTAAAAACATTTTTGGTCGCAGGCATTACGATCATCGTAATCCTGATCGTAGCCTTGCTGATCACATCGCCATCTTATGCTGGTACCGGCTCTCCATTCATTGGAGAGTGGTACGGGACGGACGGAGATGGAAGTGATATTCGAATGGTCATCGCTGGCAATCCTGGTGGTTCTTTTCACATCATGGCCACCGATAGTTACTTGTCTAGCTGCCAGGGAGGAGCTGGAATTGTCCAAGGGACTGCCTTTGTTAACCCACAGAATAGTTTTTTTCTCGATGCGAATATAAAAGTGATTTGTTTTACGACCGGAGGCACGCATGAATTCACAACAAGTTTCATCTACGATGCTACTCCTGACACTCTCTCCGGTATGTCGGTGACCTGGTATCGAGCAGATGCCCAAGCACCCGCTTGCGTTGTCCCACCCATGGGATTGACCGGTTGGTGGCCAGCAGATGGCAATGCTGAGGACATTAAAGATCGCCGACCTGGGTACTTTATGGGGGACGCAACGACAGGGCCTGGCCTGGTGGACAAAGCATTTTTACTGGATGGGGATGGTGATTACATCGAGGTGCCCGATGACCCGGCTTTGAATTTTGGCGCAGGTAATTTCACCGTCGATCTGTGGGTCAATTTCAGTGATTCGTCTGGACAGCAGATATTGATTGAGAAGTGGATCGATAATTACCCAAACTCAGAAGGCTGGACCCTGATTAAAGTTGAAAATAGTTTATATTTCACCTGGGGAAATGGGGAAGGACAGGAGGACGCAATTGGCGTTGATATACCCGGAGTTAAACCTCATATCTGGTATCACATTGCTGTCGCCAGATATGACGAGTTTGTGTTACTGTACTTGAACGGTATTGCCATCGCAGGTAAAACCTATACCGTCCCATTGAATCTGGATTCCTCCACCGATCTATTATTTGGTCGCACGCGCGATGATAGAGGTTTCTATCTCAACGGGCGTATCGATGAAGTGCAAATTTATAACGGGACGGCTCTCACTCAAGACCAAATCTTCGATCTATATTCTGCTGGACGCCAGGGAAGCTGCAAAGACTACATCAATCGACCTGGAATCCGCGCCCATCCTGTAACGGATGTAGTGGATGCCTATTGGTGGCCAGAAGATAGAATGCTGACATTAACCGTAGATGATCCAAGCACCTCCAAAACTCCTGATATCAGGATGCTTAAGTCAGGTGCTGATATTTTCGCCGGTACGGTCTGGTTTAATCTGGCAGGGTATGACTTAAAACCCGGCGATATCGTCACGCTGACGGATGGGGTGGTGACAAAGACCTTGATCCTTTCTAACGTGACCATCACCAGCGTGGATGTAAGTTTAAATAAAGTCTACGGCACGGCTGACCCATATGTAGAAGTGAGCATACCTGTCCCAACTGCGATACTCGCACAAGCCGATGAATCTGGAAATTGGACAGGTGACTTCAGTGGTACGGGTTATCAATTGCAGCCCGGTATGATGATGCTTGCAGAACAATATGACAGCGATGGAGACCTGACCATGTTTGAGTACTGGATCCCAAATCCATAAAACGAATATCTATCAGTTATTAGAAAAGTAAAATCACAACGGGTGGATGGTCCAGCCAGGGCTATCCATCCGCTACATTTTGATAGATTACTCATCTAATCCGAATTTAATTTTTCAGTGGCATAACCATTCTATGAGGCAAATTTATAATATATTAAAATCTTGAGAATTATCATTAATCGTATGATGGGTCAGGAATCATGAATGACACTAGGAGAGGCGTGTAGTCCATTTAATTCGTTTTGTTCATCAATCAACAAGATCTTGGTTCATATAAAAGGTAACGAGCAATCCAATGCTGCTGTTTAGAGGATAAGGGATGTGAAGAGGTTTATCTTGACTTTGGTTTTGTTAATAGTATCCCTGGTTGGCCTTTTCATATTTTTGGCTGCCATCATAACACGCATACCATCACTAGGATTATTCGGCAAGGCACTTAGGGCGACCGGGACGGTGGTGAGGATAAACCATTGGACTGAATCAGGCGAGGCTTATACCAGCCCGCAGGTTGAGTTCGTCACCGAGAGTGGTCAAAAGGTCAGCGTCGATATGATTTGTCCGCCCTTGGACTGCTATGCAGAAAACGAAATCGGATCGATAGTTGGGGTGATATACCCGAGCAATTTACCCGAGCTGGCGATCGCTGATTCCCTCATGGGTCGTCTGGGGACGCCACTCTTCATGCTGGTTATCGGCCTTGTATTTCTTGGAATAGGCTCGGTAGGCTTGGCCATTTCAATTAGCGATTGGTGGGATGGTTTTAGACGATTTATTAAAGCCAAAAACCACAACAAGTTAACAAAAAGGAATTCACTTGAATAAGCGACTAAAAATTATCAAAAATTGGGATACAAGGAGAATTTGACCATTTTTGCGAAATTGAAAATATGATCAAGGTGAGGGATTAAACGCAAAAACCTGCTTAAAAGCAGGTTGGGGAGGGAGAAAACATGCGTTTTTTGGGCGTTTTTAACCCCTTCGTCCCATTTTCAGTGAGCGTGCCTGCACCGAACGAAGTGAGCGTGGAGCGGCTCGAAGAATCTCCCCCCTGTGGGGACGCTCAACCAATGGCTTAAAAGGCCACTGCTCTACCTTTGAGCTACACGCCCGTTTTGCGAAAAACATTCTATCAGCATATGTGGGGAAATCAGTAACAAAATTCCACTATATGTGGTGGTAGTAGCCAAATAAAGGAGAACATAGAAAATGGCAACCACCACTACCAACCAATGGCTTAATCTTAATAAAATTCAAGATGACAATGTATTGATTTGGCTTGAAGTGTTTTTAAATGACCGTAAAGCCCAAGGTTTTTCAGCCGGAACAATGCATTTTTACAGAACAAAACTATCCATGTTTGCTAAGTTTTGCGAATCCAAGGTAATAACTCATATTACACAAATAACTACATCAGACCTGAGAGATTATATGTTGCTTTTAGAAGAGCAAGGTCATAATCAAGGTGGCCGACATGGATGTTATCGAACTGTTAAGACCTTTTTATATTGGTGGGAACAAGAAGTAGAACCTTTGGGGTGGTCCAACCCCATTCGTAAAGTAAAGCCCCCAAAATTGAATGTTGAACCTCTAGAGCCAGCCAACTTAGACGACATCAGAGCAATGATTGAGACTTGTGATAAATCCTTCAGCGGATTAAGAGACCGGGCGATAATGCTTGCCCTTCTCGATTCCGGCGCTCGTGCAAAAGAATTTTTAAATATTATGGTGAAAGATTATAACCAATATTCCGGAGAGACTCTTATTCGCAAAGGAAAGGGTGGTAAAACTAGGACTTTGTTCTTTGGGAAAACTACTCGGCGTGCTGTTAGAGCATATCTTAACATCCGTCAGGATAATTCCGATTTCCTTTGGGTAACCACCAATGGAGAGGAACTTAACTATTTCGGACTTCGTGAAATTATCAGACGCAGAGCGAGAAAAGCTGATATCAAAAAACCTTCAATCCACTCCTTCAGGCGAGCTTTCGCTATCAATATGCTCCGGGCCGGAGTTGATGTATTCTCATTGCAGAAATTAATGGGCCACGCAGACCTACAGGTCCTCCGCAGATACCTTGCTCAAACTACTGATGATATTGCCCAAGCACATAGGATAGGTAGTCCTGTAGATAATGCCTTTTATAGAATTCTTCTATAATACTATTTCCCATAAAGTTACTATATATTTTGTTAATTATAGTAATTTTATGGGATATACTTATTTGTTACTACTTACTAATAAACTCATAGTAATGTTTTATATTATTATGGGTAGGGAAACTATTCATAATAACCTCATAAAAACTTTCCCATAAAATTACTATAGAATTAAACAAATATAGTAATTCTATGTAAATAATAAGGATAAAAGTATGAGAAAAAGTTTTGAAAATGCCCTAAAAATCTTTCAAAAAAATAATGGCATTTTAAGGACATCAAAAGCACAAAAACTTGGCGTGGACACAAAAACACTGGCTGAAATGGTCGAAGCTGGACTACTAATTAAGGAGGCTAGGGGCATTTATCGAATTACAAATCTTCCACCTTTGAGCAACCCCGACCTTGTGCAGGTATCCCTTCGAGTTCCGCATGGGGTTATTTGCCTAATTTCCGCTCTTTCATTTCACCAAGTAACAACACAGACACCATATAAGATTTATATTGCCATACCAAAATATGCGAAACCACCCACTCTCGATTATCCACCATTAGAAGTCGTGAATCTAGGCGGCAATTCTTATAGCGCAGGAATTCAAGAATATTACTTGGATGGAGTACTTGTTCGGATTTACAACAAGGAAAAAACTGTTGCTGATTGCTTTAAATTCCGTAAGAAGATAGGTCAAGATATAGCTATTGAGGCGCTAAAGCAGTATCTTCACGAAAAGGGGAGGAATATCGAAAAACTGCTGTATTTTGCTAGAATAGACCGAGTAGAGAAGGTGATGACCCCATACATAGAGGCGATGATATGAAAAAAGAGATAAAAAATCTCTCGGCCTCTGTGCAAGACCGTTTACGAAACAAAGCTAGACAGTCAGGACTACTCACTGAGTGGGTCTATCGGTACTATGCTGATGAAAGATTTCTATATCGCCTAGCGCAATCGGAGTATAGTCAGAAGTTCGTGCTAAAAGGGGGATTAACCTTTATTGGTTGGGGGATTCCTTTGCGCCGTCATACAAAGGATATAGATTTTCGTGCATATACAAGGGATGATATAGAAGATATTATCAGGATTATCAAGGATGTATGTATTCAACCCGTTGAGCCTGATGGAATTGAATTTCTAGCTGAGTCAGTATTTGCTGAAGAAATCATAGAAGAAGCAGAATATCCCGGAATCAGGGTGCATCTTTGGGCACAATTAGGAGAAACGACTAGGATACCCATGCAAATTGATATGGGTTTCTCAGATGAGATTGTTCCTCCAGCCACTACAATATCTTATCCAACTGCTTTGCCAGAAATGCCCGGTCCTATCCTTCAGGGTTATCCAAAGGAAGCAGTTATTGCTGAAAAACTGCATTGTATGGTTGATAGAGGTAGGATAAATAGCCGTATGAAAGATTTTTATGACCTCTGGTACATCATGATGCAATTTGATATTGAAGGAGAAATTCTACAGAACGCAATTATTAACACATTTACGAATAGAGAAACATTAATTCCACATGATTTACCAATGGGTTTATCAGACGACTTCGTTCAAGAAAAAAAAGGGGAATGGGGGGCTTTTATAAATACATTCAATCCAGAATTGCCAGAGGTTAACGATTTCAACTATATTATTCATACTCTAAGAGATTTTTTCGTTCCGGTTTTAAAAGCATTATCTGAAGGAAAAAGCTTTGATTTAAAATGGAGTGCTGGAAAGGAATGGTTAATATCTTAAGGGAGGCAATTTAGTGATTTCAGTAATAGTAGCTTTGTAAATCGCCTTCAATTGGTACCAAAAAGAAGATAAATTGAACTGGTATCGGTACCATTGGTATCGCTGAACAGGGTAGAGGACCCACTCAAAAGTGACGAATATGGTTAACCAGAGAAAATAAGATGTTCTGGTAGTAGTAGTAGTAGTAGTAGTAGTAGTTGTTGTTGTTGTTGTTGTTGTTGGTGGTGGTGGTGGTGGTGGTGGTGGTGGCTGTGGCGGCGGTGGCGGTGACAGCGGCGGTGGCGGTGACAGCGGCGGCGTTACTGAGGTTGCTAATGGGAAATAAGATGATTATCTAAGAAACGGTGAGGATAATAACATCCTTGTTTTATGTGTGTTATACCTCCGGCTCTTCTGGCTTTTCTATTGCCTTTCTATTTTGCTTTTGCCCGTTCCGCTTAGATAACTAATAAGTAATTTCAACCCCCCGTAGTGAATCTTCTTATCTTCCCTCTACAAATCCCTGTATAATACTTTTAACAATCCCAAAGGAATCTCCTATGTCATTCAACTCCAAACTTATTGACCTCCTAAAATCCAATCCATCTTTTGTCGATGACGAAGGCGAGCTTGTACTTGCTGCGGTTCAAGACAGAGCTTGGAAAATTGACCACGATTTAATCCGGCTCCTTCTTTCCGATGAAGAAATTAAAGGGAAATTCTTTGATGATATTGACGATTATTGGGTTTTCAATACTAATAAATTTCAAGAATATATCTCCCAAAAGAATTTCCTCGATAACTCCTATACCCGCTTTGGTAATCGTATCGGGTTGACCATTGATGGAAAATACTTGAAAGAACGGGGCGAAGTTGTTTTGGTTTGGGCATATAAGGATTGTGTTCTCGAAGGCGGACAGATGAAGGAAGAAGAAAAACGCAAGGAGATTTTCTTCAATGAGATTTTGGCTCAGGATGAGATAAATCGCTTGCTCGACCCTAAGGTTTTAACCAATTTCGCCCGCTATTCTTCCTCAGGCAAAGAATCGGTGAAAGAAATAAAGCGGGATGAGAATGGGGTGATTCGGGAAAATCTAATTATTAAGGGAAATAATCTTATCGCCCTCCATTCATTAATAGAGCAATTTCGAGGTCGGGTTAAATTGATATATCTTGACCCTCCTTATAATACAGGAGGAGATAGTTTTGGATATAACGATAATTTCAATCATTCTTCTTGGCTCACATTTATGAGGAATCGATTGCAAGTAGCATTTGATTTGTTATCAGATGAAGGGTTCATATTTGTTCAATGTGATGATAACGAAAACGCATATTTAAAAATTCTTATTGACGAGATTTTTGGTTCAGAAAACTATCGAAATTCTATCTATTGGCATAGAACCTATGCTGGAAAAACAGTATCTAAAAATTTGCCTTGGAACGTTGATACTATACTCCTCTATTCTAAAAGCGAAAGGATTTGCATAAATTCTGTGACTTCAGATTTGACAGAAAAAGACATTAAATCATTCAATAAAGATGATGGTGATGGAAGAGGACCTTATTCTACAGTTAGTTTACAAAAAACTGGTGGTCCCGGACCTGAAACAACATACGATTATGTAGATAATCAAAATCGAATATGGAAATGCCCTGCAAAAGGATGGCGGATGCGTCAATCAAAGCTTAAACAGTTGGAAAATGATAATAGACTGTATATTTAAAACAAGACAATCCGTGAAAAATATTATCTATCTGAACGTCTTGTAATTGGTAAACAATTAGATAATTTTTGGGGTGATATCGGAAATTTGAACAGGGCTAATGATAAAAGTTTTAATTTGTCAGGGCAAAAACCAGAAAAATTAATTGAAAGGATTATAAATCTTGGAACTTCAAAGGGCGAAATAGTTGTCGATTTCTTTCTCGGTTCTGGAACTACAGCTTCTGTTGCACATAAAATGGGGCGCCAGTTTATTGGTATCGAGCAATTAGATTATGGTGAAAATGATAGCGTAACTAGATTGTTGAATGTTATTAATGGCGATAATACTGGAATATCAACATCAGTTAATTGGAAAGGAGGAGGCGATTTTATCTACTGTGAATTGATGAAGTACAACGAATCATTTATGGAACGCATCCAAGCTGCTCAAAATAGTCAAGACCTTCTAAGGGTATGGCGTGATATATCAAAAGGCTCATTCTTGAATTGGTATGTCCATCCTGAAATGCCTGATGAAGCCATTAACGATTTTATTGCTATCGGTAATGAAGGGAACGGGTTTGAAAAACAAAAGAGATTGTTGGCAGAATTACTGGATAAGAACCAGCTTTATGTCAACCTCTCCGAGATTGATGATGCACAATTCAATGTGAGTGAAGAAGATAAGGCATTAAATATAGCTTTTTATGGGGAATTTTAGATGCCAGATTTATTTCTTTACCAGTCTTTAGACGGTTTCTCTCAATTTGGCGGATTAAAAAAAGATATTCCTGATTCAGTTAAAGTTAACCTCAATCCCAAATTTGAATTGCGTCACTATCAAATCGAAGCTTTTTCTCGTTTCTTCCATTGCTATAAAAACGAATACCTTAATAAATCATTTCCTCTCCATTTCCTCTTCAATATGGCAACAGGTAGCGGGAAAACCCTCATCATGGCAGGGTTGATATTATATCTTTACGAGCAGGGCTATCGCAATTTCCTCTTCTTCGTCAACTCTACCAATATCATCGAGAAAACGAAGGATAATTTCCTTAATCCTTCCTCTATTAAATACCTCTTTACTTCCGATATCACTATCGAAAATCAGCGGGTGAGTGTGAACCAAGTCGCTAATTTTGAAGGTGTCAACCTCCGAGATATCAATATCTGCTTCACAACTATTCAAAAATTGCATTCGGACCTTACTACCCAACGGGAAAATTCCATTACCTACGAGGATTTTCGTAAGCATAAGATTGTACTCATTTCAGACGAATCTCATCATATGAATGTAGAAACAAAATCTAAGTCTGAATTGGAATTGTTTGAGAGTTGGGAAAATACAGTTCGGAAAATTTTCGAGCAGAACCGAGATAATCTCCTTCTGGAATTTACCGCCACTCACGATTTTGAAACTCCGGCAATGGTGAATAAATATCTCAACAAGGTCATTTTTCGTTATGACCTGCCGGAGTTCCGCAATGACCGCTTTTCAAAGGACATTACTCTAATATACTCCGATTTTTCGTTGGATGACCGGATTATCCAAGCTATAATCCTCAGCCAGTATAAACAAGAAGTCGCTGCCAAACATCGCATCAATCTGAAACCTGTAATATTATTCAAAGCGCATAGAACGATTGAACAATCTCAGGTAAATAAAGCCAATTTCCATAAAATAATTGCTAATCTTTCCAGCAAGCAGATTGAAAAAATTCGAAAATCCAATATTCCTATTGTTCAGCGGGCATTTAAATTCTTTGCAGATAACAATATAAATGATGCACAGCTTGTCGAAAGGCTCAAACAGGAATTTCGTGAGGAATTCTGCCTCTCTGTAAACGATGAAGGAGAAAAGGAAAGATATCAAATCCTCGTAAATACTTTGGAGGATAGAGATAATCGCATTCGAGCAATTTTTGCTGTCCAGAAATTGAACGAGGGTTGGGATGTACTGAACCTATTTGATATTGTGCGTTGTTATGAACCAAGGGATACAGGCAGACCTAAAATTGGTTCTACAACAATGTCTGAAGCCCAATTGATTGGGCGGGGTGCTCGCTATTTTCCCTTTGTCCTCTCTGAATACCCCGACCGTTATCGCCGGAAGTTTGATAAAGCACCCGAAAATGAACTTCGAGTGATAGAAGAACTTCATTACCATAGCATCAATGACTCCCGATATATTGCTGAAATAAGGGCTGCCCTTGTTGAGCAAGGTATGATGGACGAGAATGAAGTTACGAAGGAAATTAAGCTTAAAGATTCATTCAAGCAAACCCCATTGTATAAATATGGGTTGATTTATACCAATCGCCCAAGGAAAAAAGAGTATCACCACATTTTCTCTTTTAATGATTTGGGCGTGACTAAAAAGAATTTCGTCCACACTATTGCTTCAGGTCGGGGTGGTGCTAGTGTGGTGCTTAACGGGCATACCCCCACCTCCGTCCTCTATGATGAAACAAGGCGTGATATTCCCCTCAATGAGATTGAGCGTAATATCATTCAATCTGCCATTGCCCGTAACCCCTTCTATACATTTTCATCTCTAAAGCATTATTTCCCAAACCTGATTTCGATTAACGAATTCATTGACTCTCCCAATTATCTAGGTGGATTGCAATTAACGTTTCAGGGGTTTGTTTATCAGCTAAATGAGAATAAGCCAGAAAAGCTGCAAGCTGTATTAAGTCTATTGGATGATATTGAAGCGCAAATCCGTTTGTTGCATTCGGGTGAATTCATAGGCTCGAAGGAATTTGCCCCCTCCCGTATCCACGAAATATTCAAAGATAAGCCCCTCCACTTGTCAAAAGATAATCCTCGGTTAGAAGAAGAGGACCAGATAACTCACTTCGTTTCATCAAGAGATTGGTTCGCATTCAATACTTTTTACGGGTCCAGCGAGGAAAGAGCGTTTGTCCGTATGCTTGACCGTCAAATCGAGAAATTAAAAGCAAATTATGATGATATTTATCTCATCCGCAATGAGGGTCATTTCTCCATATATAATTTTTCTGATGGTCAAACATTCCAACCCGATTTTGTATTATTCCTGAAGGAAAAGGATGGTCAATCCCTCACCATCCAGATTTTCGTAGAACCCAAAGGAGCTTACCTCCAAGCGCAGGACCTTTGGAAAGAGCAATTCTTGAAAGAAATAAAAGAGGAATTTGGCGGAAAAGTCCTCCAATTCGGAGGTACCACCAATTATCGTTTAGTTGGAATCCCATTCTACAATAACGAGGATGAAAATATCTTTCGAGATACTTTACACGCTGTCTTAGCGATTTAAAAAAATCTTCATCATAGGTTTTAATCTTGTAGAATGTATCAAAATATTTTATTTCATCCGGTTTCTCTGAATCCTACCTAAGTTTTCCTCTGAGTTCACTCCCGTTTTAGACATGCTTGATGAGATGAATAAATACACAATCGATATCGTGTAACAAACATGTAAAATCTTTGTGGAGAAATATATGCCCCTCGTAAATGTGAATTGCACAAATTGTGGTGGTGATATTCAATTAGACAGTACAAGGGAGTTCGGTTTCTGTTTATATTGAGGAACAAAGGTGATTTACAAGGAAGCAATTCAAAAAATAGAATTACCCCATCTTCCAACTATTGAAAATCTATTAAGTATTGCGATGTCAGAATTTGAAGCAAGACATTACCAAGAAGCAGCTACATACTTTAATCGAGTTTTAGAATTAGATAGTGAACATTGGTGGTCAATATTTTTTAAATCAGTATCTCAGTGTAGAATTGCACCTTTAAAGTCGCTACCTGTTCTTTCGTTAATCGAAAGTACCAAAAAATCATTTGCTATTGCAGAAAGGTGTAATACTAATGAAGAGTTATTAATAATTAAAGATGTTTTCCTTAAAGCTTTTCTTATGTGTTTATCTTCTATCGTAGACAGGGCAGATTTATCAAAGTATATGATTTTTGATTCAATGGATACATTTATTATCCACACAGATAATTATGTGTCATGTTTTTTAGGTTACAAATATTGCCTTTCTATATTTATTGAAATTCCACATAACAATAGTGACCAAGTTTTAATAATTAATAAAATATTATTCTTACTTTCTGAAGTTACTGTCCATAGAAAAGTTAGTGATGGAAGGTTTGTTGGTACACCTATGAATAACCGGAAATATATTCTTGCACAATTTGACGCATATAAGGAAAAATTACTTAGCCTTGACCGTGATGCAACAATTCCCTCCGTAACATATGACAATGTAGAAACAGCAGGGATTACGAAAAAATATTGGTGGGAATAGCTAAAGCAATAAATGATAAACAAATTTACAAATTCTTTAAGACATTGCTCTCAAATTGTGGTCATAGCTTTTATTAATGGGGGACTTTATTTTCCAGTATATTCTGTTAACTCCAAAACCTGCCTATGTCAATACTAATCGCACCTACTAAAGGCATATGTAAGCGTATTACAAATGTAGTGTACCCGAATATTATCGTGACAATAAAAGATGTTAGGAAAGCGGTCAGGTAACGTTTCATGTTCTAGCTACAACGGGGATTGTACAATTATGTATCAGTATTAATTCGTATGTACTTTTCGAGGATAGTTGCTATATTTGGTAAGAATGTTGCACTATTAGACAGTGTATAATCATTTATTCAGTTCGTATTTGGAGAAATATTATGCCGATATGGAAAATAACTCCTAAAGGACCACAAAGAGTTTCAGAGACAAAGTTAAAACAAGAAAAATTACTCGAAGAAGAACTGGAAAATTGGGTAATTTCTGACCCCTCATTATTGGGTGAACCTTTACTTGTTATTGGGCGACAGGTATTAATCCCTGATATAAAAGACCGCTTGGATATTCTTGCCCTTGACCCGCAGGGTAATTCAGTTGTCATTGAACTCAAACGGGGAAAACTATCGGACCCTGTCGATGTACAGGCGCTTAGATATGCCAGCTATATCTCTAAATGGAGATTTGATGATTTTGAGAATCAAAGCAAAAATTATTTGGGGAAAGTTGGCGATACCGACTTCAATTTCAATGAATTATTTGAGCAATTTTGTACCAATTCGGGCATTGATGAAATCCCTGATATAAACACCGACCAGAGATTAATTATTGTCGGCTCGGAGGTAAAAGACAAACTCGGAAGTGTCGCTCTATGGCTGCGGGACCATAATGTAAATATTAAAGTTGTTGAGATAGAGGTATATAAGGAGGGTGATTTCCTATTGGTTGAGCCACGCATCATCATACCTTTGCCCGTTAGTCGCTTTATTGATACAGGGAGGGCTTCAATTGGTGAGGTTTCACAACCTTGGTTGACGGATGGAATGAATTGGCATCTGGAGAAGAGGTGCAGCCCGAGGACCCGGGAGACATTATTACGACTCAATGACATGATTAGGGATAATTTTGAAGTAGATGGTCCATCATGGAACCAGAAATATTATGTTACTTATCGAGTCGGTACATATAACTGGTTGTCTATCAATACAAGCCCGTCCAGACTACGCTTACATTTTCTTGTAAAATCTGGTGTATTTAATCAATCAGAATTAGCCAAGAAATTATCTGTAGAAGAGTTTGATAAAGAGGATACACTGGCTGAAAAATTTGGATTACCAAGTTCAGTAACAGTACAGAATCGGAATCCAGCGACAGACAGAGTAATAATAAGATTGAAGGAAGATTTTAATATCGAAAGCAATCCTTTTTTAGAGTTTCTGAGAGATGCATATAAAGCATATCCCAAGTAAGAATTCGTTTAATGTAATTGATGCACTATTGTCGTAACTGCATCAAAAATTAGTTAGTTAAAAATATCCCGCTTAAATATATGTGACAGTAGGGATATTATATTTTCATACAAAAGTAATATACTACTGCTGCCATCTCACTAAAACCGAGCGAATATCGCCAGTAGGTATTCTAACATCTTCTATATCGTTCTTGTTCCCTGAGCCGGCTCAGGGAACAAGAACGATGACTATACTGATATTTCCATTGAGGGCGGCTTCCTTCGGTTTCCTCACCATCCATCAAATCACATGGTTGTATCGGCATTACCCGTAACCATGTATAATTTAGTAGAAGAAGTTTTTGTGGCACCAAAAGGTGGAGAAGAGATGACTGACCTAGACAGATATATCGAAAAGCAATTGGTCAAACTTCAGAGCAATAACGCTAATGCCCGATATGATGCTTGTGAAATGCTAAAAGTCGCTCCATCAATCCCATCTGAAGCAGTAAATGCCTTACAAAAAACTCTTAATGACCCCAATCCTGACGTCGTTGATGCAGCTCGAAGAGCACTTAATGTACATCAAGTAATAACGCCAGTTACCGAACAAGGTTCCTCGACAAATCAAGTAATTTCACCCGAATCACGTGCGCCTTCTACATCTTATAATCCTAATCAAATCGCCAGTGTACTTAAAGCAATCGCATGGATTACCTTCCTGCTTGGATTTATTGCAGGAATTATCATAGCAATTTATGCGGAAACTATCGTTGCTGGATTACTATATTGGTTTGCTGCTTTTATCAGTGGAATTATTTTTTTAGGTTTTGCTGAGATAATAGATTTATTGCAGAGATTGGTTGACAAAAAAAAGTAACTGGTCCTGTAATCGGGAGGAATAAAAAATGCCGGACTTCGTAACATTATCGTGTCCAAGCTGTGGCGGCAAACTTGAAATTACCCCCGATATAGAACGGTTTGCCTGTGGTTACTGTGGTAATGAGCATATTGTTAGGCGTGGTGGCGGAATTATTTCTTTAATCCCCGTCGCTGAAGATATCAAGGGAATAAGAACAGGCGTAGATAAAACAGCAGCTGAACTTGCAATTAACCGGATAAAGAAAGAAATCGAAGAATTAGATAATGGCTACAACTTAAGAAAACGTCAAATATTATCCAATAGGTTTGATAATTATGGAAATTTAGACGATGTAGCTAATTTATTTATAATCAGACTTTATAATTTCAAAGGTAAAAAGAATATCTACTTATTTGAAAAGAAAAACAACGGGTTATTATTCACAATGCTTAGCCCTGATGATATTAATTATGGACTGACAAATTGGAATAATTTTTGGGAGCCAAAAGCCCTCAAGGAAAATAAAGTCTCATCTTTATTTGATGTTTTAATTGAAGCTCAGAAAACAATGGATGAATTGGCAGAAAAAATCCTTCAAAAAAAATCTGAATTAGAAAATATGCAAAAAATCGTCAATTCATAGCCTTTATGAAGCATCATTGATTTTTATAAAAAAATCCTCTGCTCTTGTAGGGGATTTTCTTTATTATTTCTTTGGATTTAAGGATTGTATCTGGTTTCTAGGGGTTACATTTATTATATTTTTACATTTCTGTGAGCTATTCTTAATGGTGCAAAATTACTTCGAACTTGGTATTGCCATTACAATGACTGCTCGTAAAAGGAAACGCCTCTTGTTGCTCCTTTATCATTTATATTGTTTTTGTTTCTTATCCATCAAGCATCTATCACATAACATTATTGCTTTTGCTTCTATTGCATTTTTCACATAGAAGTTCAATATTTCGAGCAGTATTACTTCCACCTTTGGAAATAGGTACGATATGGTCGTATTCTAAATTTGTGCGGCTTCCACACCTCGCACATTTACCACTATCCCGACGCCAGACTTCAATACGGACGTTTTCTGGAATACGTGGACGTGAAGAGGATACATCGCTTTGGGAAATAACCCCGAATTTCAGTCTCAACTTCTCAAATAGCCGACGCTCTTTGTCAAACTCTTCGAGAATTAGTAGTTTGGCTTCCTCATTGGTATAAAAACCACTTACTTCATAAATAAATCCTTTAAACTTCCATAAATTGCTCCCAGATTTTCTAGGAGTATTTTCGTCAATATTATCTTTGTGCATAATATTTTCAGAACAACTAGCATAGATATTGTAGATGTCATCTGATTTCGCAGGTAAATGTGGAACTATGTATTCCTTCCACTTCCAAATTTCCTGTGCTGTATCGGACCACGGATGCTTGAATCGAATTAAGAAATCATCCATTCTTGTTTCACATATTTTCCATCCATTTGGTTTAGGGGACGGAGTTTTGGTCCCATCCATATATTTTATAAACTTGTCAAGAAATCCGGGAAGTATTATATTGTTATTTGCAAAGCACATATAAATTAGTGTGCTGATTTTTATTGCAGCAGTCGCTTCCTCCTTGGGAATTAAACCGCTTCTGTCATCACTATTTGATATGGGTCGAAGTTTTTTGACATCAGACATTGTTGTTAACTAATTATTACCTGTATAAGAATGATTTACTGGTTCTGCAAGGGCGAAAGAGCGAACCCCCATAATTTTGAGTAATATAATGTCGTCTTTAGTCATTTTAGTGATTTATCAGGTTTTACCTAAAACAATGATATATAGCCCTCCTTGGTTAGCATTTTACCCCTTTCGATTTTACTTGTTTCCCATCCGGCTACTAAAGAACAAGCGATAACCGAGCGCAATATTGTTATTTTATTGAGATGAAAGCCAATTTATAATGATTTTAGTATTTTATTCTTCTCTTCTGCAAACTCATCATCAGTCAAAATCCCCGCTTCATGCATCATCTTTAATTTTTCTAGCCTTTTCTTAAAATCAGTCAGGTCATTTTCCTGTTGGGTTTTATTAATTTTATCTTTAATGAGGTCAACATTGTTTGTTATTGGTGCTTCAAAATAATCCCCACCCTCTATCTTCTCCATTTCCTGTATGACTGCTGTTTGCTTTTCCAGCTCCATTACAATGTCATATTTCTTTTTCGGCAGATGAGTTTGGAGGAAGTTGTATATTTCTGCGGGCAATTCAATGTCGATAAATTGCTTATGTGTATCTGAAAAGTAATTAAGAATAACATTTCTATCATCAATCTTCTTTATGTCGGATTTAATATCGAAGGATGTGGTGGGTAAAGTTGTCTGAGAGGGCTGATACAAAAAAAGGGCACCCGCAGCCATGCCCATCGGTCCGAATAGTAATCCTCCCCACGCAGCAGCTTTTTTAGAGAATGTTCCTCCGGTAAAACTCCCTCCGAAGCTTGAGTATTTCCCATTAATTTCAGTTGTATAGTAGATGCTTCCGGCTTTTTCGTAATAATGTATCTTGGCGTATTGTATTACTGCGTTGCTCTCCTCTTTATTTATTCCATCTATTCGAAGAAAGTTTAGATTCTTATTTTCATCTATGTAAAGTGTAGCTAATTGTAAATACTTTTTGTCAAATTCAAAAAAGGGTCTTTGCTTATTGCCAATGTGAAATTCATAACATTTATCAAAAAAATCTAAATGAGCCTTTTTTTCTTGTGCCTATCGGAACAAGCTCTCCTCAAGTTGTTTTTTTTGTAAAACAATATTCTCTTCTTTTCTTCTTTTCTCCTCTTCATCAACAATTCTTTTAGCTTCTCTTTTAGCTTTTTCAACTATCTCTATAGCTTTTGCACATTCAATATTTGGAATTATTATGGATGCATCACTATAAAATTCAGTTCTTCCAAAATCAACTCTTAATGCCTCGATATTGTTGATACTAGTGATTGTTAATTTGATTATTTTAATTAGGTCTATATTAAAAGCGCTAGGCTCTAGACTAACCTCGTCTTCATATAAATTAAACCCAACTCCTGTTATATGTTCTTTATATACAACTAATTTCACACCATATTTTGTAGATAACAATCCTTTTTTCTTATATTCTCCAACATAACTCTCAATCATCTCCTCTTTAGATTCTGAAGGCATCTATTGTTCCTCCAATAAGTAAATTCATTTTACACGATAGAGTAATTCTTATTGATGCTCACAGTAAAGAGTTGTAAAACCTCTTTGAATTTATTTCTGGCAATACATTACATTCTAATATATTTTCGATATCTAAAGGATTCATTGTCGTCCTGCCGGCTCCTACAGGAGCCGGCAGAGAAATAAACGCAAGATGTGAAATTTTATAAAACTAATAAAGGTAAATAATTCTGAATACCTTAGAATGGGTTGAATCTCCTACCTTTTAGTTGCATCGTTCTACTGTCAACGAACGATTATTGTTTCCGGGATTGCATAAACATCTACAGTCGCTACCCATAGAAACCAAGAGAGGTCTTTTATTGTTCCATATCCTTTTATATGTTGTCCCTTCGAGAGTCCAATTGCTATATCACGAGGAACACTATAGATAGTAGTTCCGCACCGGGTATCATCACTAGAAATTGAAACACTATTGTTATCGTAAACCTGCTGCACCTCACCCGAAAAGGGAAAATTCATACCCCGTACTTTATCTTTATAATCCTGCCACTGTATATCAGTAGCTGAGTCGTGCTTTGCCACAATCGCATCACACGTAATGAGATTTGGAAATGCTGTTGGTAAAGGAGTATTGGTTGGCAGAGGAGTGTATGTGGGACTAGGGGTATAGGTAGGTTCGGGTGTGTTAGTAGGTCCAAGAGTATTGGTAGGTCCGGGGGTGTTAGTCGGTAAAGTAATGTTGGTTGGATATGCGGTATAGGTTGGCAATTGTGTATAAGTCGGTTGCTGAATACTTGTCGTACTTTCTACAATATCTTGGGTGGCACTCTCCTTGGGTTTACCACTACTAACTACGAATACACAAAATATTGCTGCCAATACTAATACACCACCAGCACTAAATAAGACTATAGTTTTTTTAATTTCCTTGTGAATTATCAACCTGATACCGAAGATTAATAATAGAACCCCAACTGCCAGAAACAACGCAGAAAAAAGATACTGCGAAATATCGCTTTGGGTAGTGGAAAATACAATGAGCAGAAAAATACCTGCCAGCGTAAATAACCCTCCGATTATTGCTAATATCCAACCCCAAATTCGATGGTTTTTTCCCTTCACTTCTTTAATTTCCGTGTTCATCTTCTCGCTTCTCCTCAATTACTTCCTATAGTTTTATTTTGCACCCCTGCCATGATATGGTAGATGCAGCAACCATGCCAGTTGAAAAATATATCCGGTGCCCGTAGGAGCGCCTAGGAGAAATAAATTTCTACTTTTTACGGGAATAAACTAAATAAAGTGCGCAATTACGAATTTGGCAATGTTTTCTTACACAGAATAAAAAGCGGGCATCTCAAAGAGCACGACATATGGAAAGAGAATTTTCTCAAAGAAATCAAAGCCGGGTTTGCCGATAAAGTCCCCCATTTCGGTGATTCGTCCGGCGTTTTATTCGCAGACCTCGCTGCACTCAGTTTGCTCATACACCTTTGAAACACAGCGGCTTTTTGTCTTTCTTCTTTTCCCTTATATTCTCAATGAATATTATCTGGCTTCTATGTGTCGCTTGAACGAATTACCCTTCCTTCTAAGTCATCCTAGTAATATGCCTTACAGTAGCATGAATCATAAGGTACTGTATAATTTCATAATAGTTCCTATTCGATAGTTACAAATTATTATCATTCAGGAGTAAAAACAATGCCCGATTTCGTTACACTATCTTGCCCTAGTTGTGGCGGTAAACTTCAAATAACCGCTGATATTGAAAGATTTGCTTGCGCTTATTGTGGTAATGAGCATGTTGTTAGGCGTGGTGGCGGAATTGTTTCGTTAATTCCCATCGCTGATGATATCAAGGGTATAAAAACAGGCGTTGATAAAACCGCAGCAGAACTTGCGATTGTTAGGTTAGAAAAAGAAATAAATGAATTAAACCTAAATAGGAATACAATAAGACATGATATCCAACAGAAATGTGATACTACAGATACAGGATACTCTTTGTTAATGGACTCTTTGATGGATGATTTAATTCAAAAAAGAGATGGAATAAAAATACCTGATTTCATACAAAACAATAAGTCTCAAACATATAAAGAACGGTGGCTTACCCTTTCTGTTGAGGATATAGATTATTTAATTAATACAGCCATACCCTTTCATATGCAACATGGAGGTAGTATGTTGTATATAGAAATATTGGATGACCTCCGAACCCTTAGAAAAATAATGCAGGAGTGTGATAACCTCATTCCAAAAAATGAAGCAGAAATAACCAAACTAAAACAACTGGTTTCTTCATAAAAGATAATCAATAAGATTGATAGAACTGATAAAGGATTACTTGCAAAATATTGACATAAAAAGTAAAACAGACGGTATGTATAGGAATACAAACAATGCCTGATTTTGTTACACTATCTTGCCCAAGTTGTGGCGGAAAGCTACAAATTACCAGTAATATCGAACGTTTTGCATGCGGTTACTGCGGGAATGAACATGTAGTAAGTCGAGGAGGTGGAATTATTTCCTTAATCCCCGTGGCTGAGGATATCAAGGGAATAAAAACAGGTGTTGATAAAACCGCAGCAGAACTTGCGATTCCTAGGATAAAGAAAGAAATCGAGGAAATTGAATCTGACCATACTTTTAACAAACGTAGAATATTATCCACGAAGGTAAATAAAAATGGTGAATTAGGTATTACGGCGTCTATATTTTTAAAGAGGACTGGAAGATTTAAGATATCCGCATTTGATTTAAAAAAACCAGCAGAAATATTTACATCATTAAGTGATGAAGATATTAATTACAGCTTGACACATTGGAAGGAATTCTGGAATCGAAAAGGTCTTGAGATGCTCGAAGTAATTTCCGTATATAATGTTCTGACTGATGTTAAGAAATTAATGGATGAAAAAGAAGAAACAATCCATCAAAGAGAAGCTGAATTAGAAAAAATGCAACAAATCGTCAATTCATAATCTTAACACAACGCTAAGGCATCATAAAAATGCGTAATAGGGGTTTTCTCCGGCTCTTCCGGCTGCTATAAACGGTGCCTCTATTTATGTTTGGTTGTTGACTTTTTATTTGTTTATTCAAGACTTTTCTTCACCAGTTCAAAATATATTCTCCTAATAAATTCGTCATTCATCGTGCTACAGAATTTTTCGTTGGGCAACCCGAGTTTTCTGAGGATATCGATATTATTGTCATTCCATAGTAAAGGACTGCATATATCGCAGTGGATAATAACCTCATCCTGCGTTATTCTCGCCCTCTTCAAAAATTCTTTCTTAAATACTTCTTCATCAAATAGATTATCATTATTATTCATTTTCATTCTCCTTAGTTGTAAATTTTCAGTATTAATAGGTAGTTTCTACTTATGTCCTGCGAAGTGCGTTAGTTATCAACAATGAAGGGATAAGTCTTAAATAATAGAAATTTGTATAGGAGGTGTGATTTAAGCACCAAAAAATCTTATTCAATTAACTAAAGGTGCCGAATGTGTAAATACACTTTTAGTTATTACCAAAACAGTTTTTCGATTTCTAATTTCAACTCAAACCAGATAGAGCCAGAGTGAATTCTCGTTAAACCCCACTGTCAAAGATAATTTTTTTCAAAGAATCGACCCGTATATTGGGAAAACACAAGGAAATAATCTTGAATTTGCGAACATTTTTTATTATTAATAATATTTCTCTTTAACTGATATCTTAGTATCGCATTTCATGGACCGTGTATCGTTATAATTCGTTAGAAATCAGCGTTTTATCAATAGCAGAACCATGTTTCTACGATAGTTATCCTCTGTAAATCCACTTTAGGTCGATTTGTTAAGAAGTGAATAAGAATACATATTTTTATCTGAAAGTGGCATCCTCATACCATCTACACTCTTTCTTATATTTATTCAAGTAAAAAGGTTTAAAAAAAACAAGAAAAATTCTAAAACCCGTAGGGTTTAGCCCCCGCAGGGGTTGGTTTGAGTAAGGGGGTAAAAACCACCCCCTTACTCAAACCAAATAAAGATGACTGTAGTTTTCGCTTGCATATTAGTTGTGAATTCCATCACTATACACTAGATATTTGTCACTTAGGGAACAATATTTTTTTATGAATCCCAATCATAGATGGTTGGTCTTGACATCCCATCGCTGCCTCTCATGGCATCACATGTATCTTGCTGTTCATTATGACCCTCTTAATTGGGTAGAACTATCTGCTGTGCAGTCGGACACTCTAGTAAAGAAACTAGGATTATTTTGTTTTCTTCGAAAATTAGGGGTATTATGGTCTCGAAAGTCGTTTAGAAAGACTCATGCACATGAATACATTTATGATATATTATACCATATATTATCCGAATTGTCAAGATACAACAGGACCAAATTTTGGGGTCCAACTGTACTGTTTTTTTTATATGATTTGTTACATTCTAAACTATTCGTGATAATGCTTCATGTAGAGATTTTTCATAAAACTGAGCCACGGACTACCGCATTAGCTTACGCAACTCTCTGGCACCCACGGCATAAGTACTTCCAGAGGATAAACCTAATGTGTCACAAGACTCTGAAGGCATGGTATCAATGCAGTTCCATAATTGCCCCATCAGCCAGATACCCCGGTTCCTCGGAGTAAGGCTTTCCCATTGATTTTGCAGCTCAGATGAATCGAAGATTGAATTTTCATCCAAGTTTTTACACCACTCCTCTGAATTTTCCCAAATTCTCATATCTATTGCTTCCAGAAATATATCCCGCAAATGACCGGGAGCGTGACCTCCACGGTTTGCTTTATATTTTTTTGTCATATTGAATCTCCTCACAATATAATCTCTCAACTAATTCACTTGGAAATACTGGCTTCAATCGCATTTTAAATTCCTCTTTCTCCAACACCATATACAGGCTTCGCAGATAAAACAAAATGAAATACACTTAATACTTCATCGGGTTGTAACCCTGTTTTTTCAGCTATATAATCGGAATCGTAATAAACTGCTTTGGGGTCCTTGGGGTCGTCGAAATGCTTTACCATTAAGGGGTCATCTAAATGTGAGTTTAAGAACATTATTACAGTATGGAATTTAGCAAGTTGAATCGCATCATCAGCCGACAAAACACGCTTATTCAAAGTAATAATAAGTCTTTTCCTACACTCTTTATTCTTCATGCACAGTCTCCTCATAAAATGATATGTTAATTGTAAATCGGAGTATTCCGATTATTTAGATATATTATATCATAATTTATGAGAAAAATCAATAGGATTACTTAACTATTTTTAACACGGTGTTAACCTATTTTCATATAGTGGACTTACCCTATCCAATATAGTTAAATACCCCCACAATTAACACCTTCCGCAGATAGTACCCACCGGAATCAGCAACCTCCAACTTGGAATACCCTCCTACAGGAACACTCTTGTCCAGATTTTATATGCATAAAACGATTATTTTAAATCTGCTATGCTGTAGTTTGCTGATATTATCCAACATCTGCAACCCTCGTGAGCCGGGGGGATAAAAATACTCTCAGTAAATGAATCATTTATTTCAACTTCTTTTCCGTCAAGACTCTTACATATTGGACACACTTCGCTATCATTTCTTGTGTTCCATATTTTGAGTATTTTCAGATTTAATTGAATAGCTTTTATAGCTGTGTACTCTTTTTTCATTTCCTCCCCTTGAACCTGTGTGAAATGTGCCCAAACTCTTGTTATTTCAGTTGTGGCTATTAGTTCTGCCTTTTTTCTAGGAAAACTAGGCAAAAGCAAATTAACAATAAAAGCTTTTACATCAAAATCATGTTCATCATCAAGCGCAAAAGGCTGCTTAACATATGTTGAGATTGCTATTCGTAATGTTTCCCTTTGCTCTTGATTTAAATCAGGATAGGTTGAACTTGCACACTGTTCCGCCCAATCCGCTGCCCTTACATTGATTAATGATTTAATATGCATTCTCCTATGGGATTTTTATATTTCACACCCATACAATCACCACATCACGATTTTAAGTCGACGGTAGAATGCCGGATTTGCTGGCTTTGGCAATAATCAAATTTACGAGTGCTGAGCATGTAACAAGCATGAACTTGGCTTCATCAAAACCGACTTCCGTTTCTTCAAGAATGGCATGCCTTATTCCATCCTCATCACTTGTATATCCATATAGGCTTAATAATCCCGATTTGAATGCCCCATGAAATTTAACTTTCTCATCAAGTATATTTAAGGCTTTATCTAAACCTCCGCTCTCTTCATTTGTTATCTGCTTAACCAGCGACTCAATTGCACTAATGGATTCCTTTATCGAATTACGATAGTCGGGGTTGGGTTTTTTGGATAGGAGTTCCAGTGAAGTATTTAAATGTTTCTCTGCTCCGTATAGGTTGTAAGCACGGGATATTTCGATAGCGTTTACAATGCTATCAATCTCACTAGAATTAGTAATTGGTGAAATAAAGCCTTCTATGAATCTGTAACCCGATATCTCTTCTTCCAAAACGCTATTAGCAGCTGATATATAATCGTCCAATATATGCCCTTCTATAATTGTCCGATTCTGTGCTAGAAACTCTATCAGATTATAAATAGTCCACCAATAAAATTTTTCATTGAAGAATATTTGTTTCAGCCATAATTGTGCCCCATAACCATTATCAGGTACTTCGTCTATAGGGACCTTAAAAAAGTATTGGGCAATGAGCTTTGCTCTTTTCTTTTGCATATCCGGATGACCAATGAATACATACCTTAATATATGATTCCAAAGAGAATTTCTAAGTGATAAGTTCATACTATCAAGTTGAATTGGATTTGGTCTTGTTATGCCAATCCGGTCGGAAAATTTAGGATACATTTTCTTTCTTTCCTCTTAAAGCACAGTTCATATTTTTAATTTCTACAAGCTTTATAACTAGTTGTTAAATATCTATATATATTCACCCGTCTGGATAGAGCCAATATTAAATAAATGAGTAGATTAGTTATAACCATAGCTTTTTACTCCATTTACTAACGCTCAAATACTATCAAATCCCCAACGGTACACCCAAAATAACTACACAAAGCAGCTATAGTGTCCGCATCATATCGGTTTATCCTATTTGTGGACCAAGCAGATATCGTAGACATTGCCATACCAGTTTTGGTTTTTATTTCATCATATTGGATACGTCTGCCCTCTTTTGCTTCTTTTTGCGCCAGCAGAATTTTAAAATGGTTTTGAACTTTTCCGCTCATAAATCATTCCTTCATTGTTTTAGTAATAATATAAATTAAAAGCAAGCCGCTGTCAAGGAATAAGCGCTAGTCAAAAGATATTAGGAATAAGTACTTGACAAAATGTAAATATATGCTATACTGTTAGTAGTAAGCCTTACCACTTAGTGCTAATTGAGGAGAACAACAATGTCAACAATAAAGTTAAAAATCCTAACCGATTGTGATTACTGCGAAGGAAAAGCTTATTTACCTTCACGGGAAGATGAAGATTATAAAGGAAATAAGTATATGCTTTACAAACCTTGCCCCCAATGTTTTGGAACTGGTCTGGCAGAGAAATCAATTAGCCTTTCGGAATTAGCCAGACTCTTAGATAATACCGATGTTTGCGAGCCTGATTATCAGGCATTATCAATGGCAGAACCAATATGCCAGTATTCCGATTCCCTTTCATCCTCTGGACTAAGATAGAAGAAAATGAAATGACTAACGATAATGGAACCACCCAAAATTTTAGTGAAAGTCCGGCTTCTTGGAATACCCGTTATATAACCCATGATGGTTTTACTTGCCAACTTACGCTGAGAGCCGATACGGGAAAAGGATTGTTAGAACGTGCCGATAGTGCATTATCATTTTTACGAGAACAAGGCAATATCCCGTTTTATGGTTACTCAAAAGATAATGGCGGGAAAGAAACCACACATCAGGAAAGTGGCATAGTTAACCTTGTTACTGATGATTCTGCATATTGTCCAATACATCAATGCCAGATGAAGAAGTGGGAAAAGGGAGGCAAGGTCTGGTACAGCCACAAGACTACTGAGGGAACTTGGTGCAGTGGTAGACCAAAAAATGGCAGTAAATAATGGCTTGAGGTAAAAGGAGTGCAGGGGGCACTCCTGTAAATATCCGGTTACAATAAATTACACAAATTAAACCAATGGCTTATAACAAAATGAGTTTTTATAGATTGTACAGAACCACTACATATAGGGATATGAAGCTTGATTACCCCCCATATCGATGTAGTGAGCGTGGAGCGGCTCGAACGCTCAACCAATGGCTTAAAAGGCCACTGCTCTACCTTTGAGCTACACGCCCGTTTTGCGAAAAACATTCTATCACGCGCGGTCGCCTTATACA
>Ga0153916_10000311_pt1 | contig 31987 bp, 20 predicted proteins | sample Opewatmetagenome_FD_109642 | JGI IMG/M metagenome (GOLD analysis project Ga0153916, IMG submission 109642) | Freshwater wetland microbial communities from Ohio, USA - Open water 3 Core 3 Depth 4 metaG | ecosystem: Environmental > Aquatic > Freshwater > Wetlands | place: USA: Ohio, Lake Erie...
GACCCGCCCCATTTGACGATCCCGCACCAGCCCATGCATTCCGCCCAGTACACCGCCGACGAATTCGACCGCAACCCGCTGATGTTCTACTACGAGGTCACGCAGGCCTGCGACCTGGTGTGCAAGCATTGCCGGGCCTCGGCCAAGGAGACCTCGGACCCGGAGGAGCTGTCTACCGAGCAGTCCAAGGCCCTAATCGACCAGGTGGCCACGTTCCCGCGGCGGCCGATGCTGGTGATGACCGGGGGCGACCCCCTCAAACGGGCCGACCTGTTCGAGCTGATCCGCCACGCGGTGGCGGCCGGGCTGCACGTCGCGCTGACGCCCTCGGCCACGCCGCTGGCCACGCGGGAGGCGTTCCAACGCGCGCAGCAGGCCGGCGTCCAGGCCCTGGGGATCAGCCTCGACGGGGCCGACGCGGCGACCCACGACGCCTTCCGCGGCTGGGAAGGGAGCTTCCAGCGCACCATGCGGATGCTCGACGATGCCCGGGAGCTTGGACTGCCGGTCCAGGTCAATACGACGATCACCCGGCGGAACTTCGCCCAGATCGACGCCCTGGCCGCGCTCTTGTCGACCCGCTCGATCGCCATGTGGTCGGTCTTTTTTCTCATTCCCGTCGGCCGGGGCGTCGAGGAAGAGCGGATCCTGCCCGAGGAGTATGAAATCGGCTTCGAGAAGCTCTGGCATCACGCCCGGCACCAGCCGTACGCCGTGAAGACCACCGAGGCCCCGCACTACCGCCGCTACGTCCTCCAGCACGGCGGCGATCCGCTGGAGGGCCCGAAGCACGGCGCGGCGGGGGAGGGGAAACGGCTGCACCGCGCCCCGCTGGGGGTCGGCGACGGCAAGGGGGTGATGTTCGTCAGCCACGTGGGCGAGATCTACCCGGCCGGGTTCCTGCCGCTCACTTGCGGTCGCGTTCCCCGGGACAACGTGGTGGACGTCTACCAGAACCACCCCACTTTCCGCATGCTCCGCAATCCCGACCAGTTCAAGGGGATCTGCGGCGTCTGCGAGTACCGCCACGTTTGCGGCGGCAGCCGGGCGAGGGCCTATGCCGTCACCGGCGACCCGCTGGCCGCCGAGCCCGACTGCGTCTACGTGCCGGGTTCCGGGAGTCCGCCCCCATATCCCCCGCGTGGTGAGTGACGGAGCCGCGGGCCGCAAGCGGCCCCGCTAAACGGTTTAGCCCCGGCACTCGTGCCGGGAGAGGTCAATCGGACGGCTTCGGCCGATTCTTGTCCGTCAGCACCTGGCCGCGGGACCCGTCCCCTCCCGGCCGGCGGAAGCCATACTGGACCGCGTCCCCCAGGTCGAAGCGGAACTGCTTTTCCGTGGATATTCTCCCGGCCCGGCGGGCCAGGTCGTCTCGCTCGACCCGCTGGCGGCGGGGCAGCGCGACGAGGATCTTGTTCCCGGCGCCGGAAACGTCGACGACGTAAAGCTCCTCGAAGACCTCCTGGTAGGTGCGGACCATGGAGTCGTAGAGCGGATTGGAGCCGCGGCTCCAGACGTTCCCGACCACGACCCCCCCGGGCGCAACGGCTTTGCGCACGGCCTGAAGGAACTCGCGGGTGGCCAGGTGGTAGGGGATGTTCTCGGAGCCGAAGGCGTCCAGGAAGATGATGTCGTAGGGGTTGCGGCACTTTTCGATGAACCGCCGGCCGTCGTCGACGTGGGCCCGCAGCGTGGCGTCTTCGCGGAAGGCGAAGAACCGCTTGGCCACGTCGACCACGTCGGGGTCGATGTCCACCACGTCGATCGCGGTCTTGGGGTAGTGTTTGTGGAGGAACATGGGGATCGTGCCGCCCCCCAGCCCGACGATCAACACCCGCCGCGGATTCTCGACCAACGCCATGCCCACCGGCATCACCCGGGCGTAGGCCAGGTCGAGATGATCCGGGTCGCCGACCTTGACGACGCTCTGCCGGGCCCCGTTCTCCTCGAACCACAAGGTCCGCAAGCCTTGCTCGTCCTCGGTGACCACGATCGTGCTAAAGGCCGACTGCTTCTTGTACAGCGTTTTTTCGGCCGCCGGGGCGACGAGGCCGACGGTGAGCGTCGCGGCAAGGACGGCCAGCAGTCCGTAGGCGAAATGTCTTCTGGTGACCATTTAGAGCAGCTCCGGCAATTCATACCCCTTGCGGCGAGGGCGGCTCACCAGGCAGTTGGCCTCGGCGTCGTCGACGAATTGCTCCTTGGCCGGGTTCCAGCGGAGCTGCCGGCCGAGCTCCCGGGCGATGTTGGCCAGGTGGCAGACCGAGATCGAGCGGTGGCCGATCTCCACGTCGGCCACGGGCTTCTGGCGGGTCTTGATGCAGTCGAGCCAGTTTTGCATGTGATAGCGGGCCTGCCAGAGGGCCACCTCGTCGCGCCACTTGTCGACGTCTTCCTGCCGGGGGAGCTCCTTGATCAGGTCCTTGGGGTTGGTGGTGAACTTGTTGCGGTTGATCTCGATCTTGCCATGCTCGCCGGTGAAGATCGCCCCGCCTGAAGGACCCCGGGTCAGGTCGAGGCGGACGGTGATGCCGTTGGCGTAGCGGTAGGCCACCGCGCCGCTGGTCCCTTCGGTCAAGGGCCAGACCTCCACCGGGCCGGTGTCGTCCATCCCCAGGGCCCACTGGATCTGGTCCAGGCCGTGGGCGCCCCAGTTGGTCATCTCGCCGCCGGAGTAGTCGCGCCAGCCCATCCAGCCGAATTGCAGGGCGCGGCTGTAAGGGCGGAGCTCGGTCGGGCCGAGCCACGCGTCCCAGTTGAGCCCCTCGGGGATCGGCTCTTCGGGGAGGCCGGTGTAGCGGTTCGGTCCCGGGTAGTTGATCCCCTGGACGAGCTTGATCTTGCCCAGCCCGCCGCCGCGGACGAACTCGCACGCGCAGCGGTTCATCTCCATCGAGCGCTGCTGGGTGCCGACCTGGAACACGCGGCGGTGCTTGCGGACGGCGCTCGCCAGGGCCCGGCCCTCGGCAATGTAGACCGTCAGCGGCTTCTCGGCGTAGACGTCCTTGCCGGCCTGGCAGGCGTGGATCGAGGGGAGCACGCGGCCGTGGTCGTGGGTGCCGACGATCACCGCGTCGACGTCTTTCTCGTCCAGCAGTTTGCGGTGGTCCTGGTGGATCCGCCAGTTGGCCTTACGGCGTGCGGCTGCGTCATGGCACCGCTTGAGGAAGCAATCGGCGACCGAAGCGATCCGGGCCCCCTCGGGCAACTGGTCGATCAAGAGGCCGGAGCGTCCCCCGATGCCGATCACCCCCACGATCACCCGGTCGTTGGCCCCGGGCGTGCCCGCCGCGGCCAGCACGCCGGAGGGAACCAGGTAGGGGGCTGCCACGGCGGTGGCCGCCCAAGGGGTGGTCCGCTCGAAGAACTCTCGTCGCGAAAGCCGTTTCTGCCGCAGAGCCATGCTGCTTCGACCTCCCGTGCGTCGCTGCCGATGTGTTGTCTTGCCGGGCCCAGCGGGCTCCAATATACCCCCGTCCGCCGCCAAACGCCACGTGCCAACGGGTCTGGGTGCGGCAAGGAGGTCGGCGGTGCTGCGGGCAAGATGCCTGTGTTACGTCCACCGGGGGCTACGCGCCCCCCCTGAACTGGTGATTTGCATCGCCCGATCAGCGCCCCTCCGCCCCCCCTCGTTTTTTGCCCGGTTTTTTCCAACGCGTTTGTTGCGAGGCGAGCCACGCTGGTTTATAATTGCTTGCGATCCAGGTTTGGGATCTCGCCGAAGCTTGTCGGGGACCAGAGGGGACCGAGTTTCGTTGGGGCTTATCTATCGCTTTTTTGTGAAGGGGGAGTCATGGTACGGCGCAGAGGTTTTACGCTCGTTGAGTTGCTCGTTGTGATTGCCATTATCGGCATCCTGATTGCTTTGCTACTCCCAGCAGTTCAAGCTGCCCGCGAGGCGGCACGCCGGGCCAGTTGCACCAACAACTTGAAGCAGGTGTCGCTGGCGGTTCACAATTTCCACGACATTTACAAAGTGTTCCCGCCGGGCGACCATAGCCTGTTCATGCGGTCGGCAATCCCGAGCGGCGGCGATCCAAATCGCATCGGGTACTTCACGCACCTTCTTCCGTTTGTCGAGCAGAAGCCGCTTTACGATGCGGTGATTCAATACGAGAAGGAGGGCAACAACCCCTGGCACAACAACAGCTACTCCGGCGGGGCCTCTCCGTACTTGACCAGCATCTCCACGATCCTATGCCCCTCCGACGGGACAAGGCCACAAAGTGGGAACGACGTGGCCTATACCAGCTATCACTGCAATCGCGGCGACGTCTGGATGAACTGGGACTACTGGGAATGGCGCGGAGCTTTCGGAAACGGCGAAAGGGGTGAGTGCGGCTTCGGGAAGCTCTTAGACGGCTCGTCGAACACCCTGATGCTCGCCGAGGTCTGTATCGGAAGGACGCCCGATCCCGGTGCCAAGGTCAAAGGCGGTATTGCACGGGGCGAAAACACGAATGGAGACCAGCCCACGGCCCCGTGTTACGCGCGGCGCGGACCCAACGACATTCTCACCGGGGCCACCCAGGACAGCCTGGGCGATAATGGATGGGGGCTTGGGCGTCGCTGGGGGGATGCGCATGCCATTTACACGGTCTTCTTCCCTGTGATGGCGCCCAACTCGCCCACGTGTTCTGACCATGGAGAGAACTGGGCGGAGCCCACGGCCAGCAGTTACCACTCCGGCGGCGTCAACGTGTCGCTGTGCGATGGCTCGGTCCGTTTCGTTTCCGAGACGATCTACGCGGGTGACCCGAATGCGAAAATTGACTTCCTGGGGAGCCGTCCGCAGGACTACACCGGCCCCTCGCTCCGGGGGGTTTGGGGTGCCCTGGGATCCGCCAGGGGAAAGGAGCCCATCTCCAATTTCTAATCCCCCGCCCGCCTGAGAGCATGGTGACGATAGCAGTGGCTGAATCGGAGAGTGTTAGAGGATAAGACCTCGTCCAAGAGGTTTTGCGGAAAAGGCAAGACGGAGTGATCCGTGCGCGTCGTTTTCGCGAGTATCCCTCGAACGGCTTTCCGATTCGGCCACTTTCATTGCGATTGCATTTTCGATCGCCCGGCGGTCGATTTTGCAGCAACCGGCGATGGGATTTCCTTTTCAGCAAGGGAGTATTTATATGGATCGCTTGAGGATACCTTGTGCCGCGGCGCTGGCGATGCTTGTGGGGCTCGCCGGGTGCGGCAAGCGAGGCCCCGTGGTGAATTACGTCGAAGGCGTCGTGACCTTGGACGAAAGTCCACTGGAAGGCGCAACGGTCGGCTTTTCTCCCGTGGACGCCGCCAAGGGGATGGGCGCGGTTGGCCGCACGGGCGCAGACGGGGTTTTCAAGCTTACTACGGTCCAGGGCGGAAAGGTTGAGGCAGGGGCGGTGGCGGGCGAATACTATGTGACGTTCCAGAAGTCCGCTGTTCCGGTCAAGTCCACCGAAGAACTGGAGAAGCTTCGGACCGACCCCAATTACGGCAAGTCCCCACCGTCATCGCAGAGGCCGACGGCGCCACAATACAAGTCCCTCGTTCCTCCCGCCTACGGATCGCCCACCACGTCCGGCTTTCGGGTTACCGTAAAAGCGGGCAGGAATGCCGGTGACGAGTTCAAGTTCAACCTGAAGAGCGACTATCAGGGTACAGCCAAGCCGGCTCGCTAGGCGAGGTTGCCCGATGCTGGGAATCCAATAGGGCGGCGGGGCAGGAGAGGCGGGGCGAGAGCCGGGCGCCCGGCTCGCACACGCGACCTACGGGTTTCCGCCGATGCGTCGATCCGCTGCCTGCCTCGTCTTAGGCATCGTCGCGGTGGCCGCCGGCGTGCTGCTGGTCTCGCCTGCGGCGCTTCGCGGGCCCGGTCTTCCGACCGATGAAGGCGCCATCGGCATGATTCTCAGTGCCTACCGGGAGCAGGCGCAATCCGGCGGATTGACGATCCGTTATCCACTGGATGAGACGCTGTTTCCTCCGGAAAGCGTGCCCCCAACCTTTCGCTGGGAAGACGGCAACGGCGATTCGGACACGTGGCTGGTGACGGTCGGGTTTGAGGACGGAGAGGAGGGCAGTAGTGATCTCACTCGCGAGATGGAGTGGACGCCTCCGGACGACCGGTGGCAGGTCGTCAAGCGGCGGTCGCTGGAAAGCAAGGCGAAGATCACGGTCTTGGGCGTCAGGCGGGCTGCCCCGGAACGGATCCTTTCGGCGGGCAGCGTCGCCATCAGCACGTCGCAGGACGAGGTCGGGGCGCCGATCTTCTATCGCGAAGTGATCCTGCCCTTCATTGACGCCGTCAAGGACCCCTCCCGAATCCGCTGGCGGTTTGGGGCCATCTCTTCAAAAGAACAGCCTCCGGTCGTGCTGGAAAAGCTCCCGGTCTGTGGAAACGGTCATTCGTTTTCGGCCGACGGCACGACCCTGGGGATGGACGTGGACTATGCCAATGATAAGGGCTCCTACGTGGTCGCACCGGTCGAAGAAGAAGTGGTTCTCGACAGGAGCAAGATCATCACCTGGTCCGACTACAAGAGGGAAGACAAGAAGCCGACGTTCGGCTTGCTCTCCCAGGTTTCCCCGGACGGCAAGCACGTGGTGAGCACGGTCAAGGATCAATCGGTCTTTGTCCCGACGCCGGGCCTCGCCTTCTCTCAGCTCTTTTTTCCGATCCAGGGCATCCTGGTGGTCTATGACCGGCAGGCGGGGACCTTCCGTGCGCTGCCTGGAGCAGATGACGAGCGGTTCGTTCAGAGCAATCCGACCTGGAGCCCGGATGGGAAGTACATCGTCTTTGCCCGGAGCGAGGCATACCGGCTAAGGAACGTCCGCACCCGGAGATCGGCGCTGTTGACCCCGCAGGACTGCGAAGAGTTCCTGAGGGAGGGAAAGACGTTCCTGTTCGACCTCTACCGGATCCCGTTCAACGGCGGCAAGGGAGGCAAGGCGGAGCCGCTCGAAGGGGCTTCCCACAACGGCACGAGCAACTACTTCGCCAGATACTCCCCCGACGGCAAGTGGATCGTGTTCTGCAAGGCCAGAACCTTCATGCTGCTCCAGCCGGACAGCGAGCTGTACATTCTGCCGGCCGAGGGGGGCCAGGCCAGGAGGCTTCGGTGCAATACGGGTCGGATGAACTCCTGGCACAGTTGGTCGCCCAACGGCAAGTGGCTGGTGTTCTCCTCGAAAGCCAATTCGGCCTACACGCAGCTTTTCCTCACCCACGTCGATGAACAAGGCCGCAGCTGCCCTCCCGTGCTGCTGTCGCAGTTCACCGCTGCGGACCGGGCCGCGAACATTCCCGAATTCGTCAACCTCAGGCCCGGCGCGATCAAGACCATCCGCGAGCAGTTCGTGGATGACCTCTCTTATCGTCGAGCCGGAGACGAGTTCGCTTTCCAGGGCGATTATGACGACGCCCTGCGGACCTATCGGAAAGGGCTGGAACTCAACCCGAACAGCGCGCGCCTGCACAACAGCTTGGGTTGCGTCTTGCTGCAGCAGGGAAGGCTCGAGGAGGCGAGGGGCCACTTCGCCAAGGCGATCGAGCTGCAGCCCGACCTCGTCCCGGCGATTCTGGGGCTGGCGTCGATCCGGGCCCAGGCCAAGGACCCCAAGCTGCGGAATCTCGAGGAAGCCGTGAAGCTCGCCAGGAAGGCCTGCGAGCTGACCGGTTATCAGGAGCCGGAGGTGCTGGAGATCCTGGCGGGCGTCTACGCCGCGGCGGGCCGATTCCCCGAGGCCATTTCCACCTCCCAACGCGCACTGGAAATCGCTCTCGCTGCGGGAAAGAAGGACTTGGCCAATGCCATCCGGGGAAGGCTCAGACTCTACGAGCAGCAGCAAAAGGCCTTCCGTCGCTCCGCACCCTTGGGCCCCTAGGCGCGCAGTATCCGTAGGCGGCTCGCTCACGGCTGGCGTCGGCAAACCCAAGCTCCGCGCGACCCACGCGGCGGCAACCTGCTCCTGAAGCGCCCCAACCTTCCGCTCGTGTCCAGGAACCTGTGCGTATTGATTTCCAGGCATTCCCGCCCTACGATGGCGGGAAGAACGCTCATCGCCAGATGTGTTTCGTTAGTCGGGTGATCGGTTCCTTGGTGAATCCCGCATGGCAGGTCTTCGCAAACCCAAGCGTGGTTCCCCTGGCAACGTCCCCGTGCAATCCGGGGAAGCTGAGAACCGGCGGTTTCTCCGGTGCGGGGCGATTCTCGCGGGATTCGTCGGCACCACGCTGTTGATCATCCTCGCGATCGTCTGCCTGCGTCCGCCGGACAAATCAGGCGTGAATCCGGGCAATGCCCCGCCCTCGGGGGAAACAGCGGGGGCCGGCGCCGCATTCACGCTGCCCGCCTCCCCCCCCGATATGACGACCGACCAGCTCCGTCAGGAGGGCGAACAGGCGGTCGAGGAACTGCTGGCGAACTTTTCCAGCTCGCCCGAAGCGCTCCACGCGGCCGCGGTTCTCTACCTGCAACTCCAGCAGACCGCCAAGGCGGAAGCACTCTGGCGGGAGTGCCTCCAAGGGGAGCCGGGACACGCGGGCGCGCACGTCGGTCTGGCCGTCATTGCCATGAGTCAGGGCGACAACGCCCTGGCTGTCGAGAGGGCGCGGCAGGCGCTGGCCATGGGGTCTTCCTCGGCCCAGCTCTACGAGAAACTGGCCGATGCCCTGGCCAAACTCGGAAAACTGAAGGACGCCGAGGAAATCCTGCAGAAGAGCCTCGTCCCGTACCCGGAATCTCTGGAGAACTTGCTCCTTCTCGGCCGCACCCAGACTCAGTTGGGAAAGTTCGCCGAGGCGGAGAAGAGTCTGCGAAAGGCCATTGAACTGGATCCCGAGTGGGCCGCGGCCCACTTCGCGCTGGCCACCGCCTGTGCCCGGCAGGGCAAGCACGACGAGGCAGCCAAACACCAAGAGCGGTTCGCCGAATTGCGGCCCAAGAGTCCTGCGGCCGCGGGAGAGGAGCGATACCAGGTCGCCTACCTGGCCGCACTGCGGCGGACGGTGTCGGACATCCTCAGCAGGGCAGGCGCGGTCTACTATCGCAAGGGAGACTCCTCCAAGGCGGAGCGGCTTCTTCTTCGGGCGATTGCCGTGAATCCCGCCAACGTCGAGAGCCATCGGATGCTCGCCACGCTGTGCCGCGATCAGGGAAGAATCGCTGACGCCAGGACCGTCTACCTGAGGTTGACCCAGCTTGAGCCCCGGGCGTACCTCAACCACGTCAACCTGGCGAGCCTCTCGGCGCAGCTGGGAGACATCGAATCGGCGGAGAGCTCCCTCAAGCAGGCCATTCTCATGAAGCCGGAGGCCGCCCTCCCCCGCGCCAGCCTTGCGCAGCTTTGCCTGAACAGCGGCAGGCTGCGCGAGGCCCGCTTGCTCGTCGACGAGGCGATTCGGCGGGAACCGGCCGCCGAGTGGTACCTGCTGTTGGCCGCCGTCTGCGAGCAGTTGGGCGACCGCGCGGGAGCCGTGGCCGCCGTTGACATGGCGCGGAAGCTGACGCCCAACGATCCACGACGCAAACAAGCCCCCCGGCCATAGCGCGAGACGAAGGGATGGTCTGGTTCCCATGATGAGATCGCGCCTTTCCCTGCACTCCTGCTGGCTCTTGGCGATTGGCCTTCTCCTCGGCTGCGGCCCCGAGTCCAAGGCGCCGGATGCGCGGAACGACGGCGGCCGGACTCCGCCCGCCGCGGCTGCCGCGGACACGCCGGACAACCGTCGCCGGGAGCCTCCGCCCAGGCCGGTGGCTCCGCCAGGGCGGGCGGACTGTCCGATCCGGCTGGCGGACGTAACCGGCTCGACGGGCATCCCGTTCAAGCACAGCCGGGGCGCCAGCGGCCGAAAGTACATCCTGGAAACAGTCGTGGCCGGTCTGGCGCTGTTCGACTACGACGGCGACGGGCTGATCGACGTCTATCTCCTCAACGGCACGCCGTTGAAGGGCACGGCCGTCGACGCTCCGTTGCGCAGCCGGTTGTACCGCAACCTCGGCAATTGGACGTTCACCGACGTCACCGAGAAGGCCCGCGTCGGGGACGCGGGCTACGGACTCGGAGTCACCGTCGGCGATTACGACAACGACGGGCTTCCGGACATCTACGTCAGCAACTTCGGTCCGTACGTTCTCTTCCACAACCACGGCGACGGCACGTTTGCCGAGGTGACGGCCAGGGCGGGACTGTCCAAAGGAGACCACGTCGGTGCGGGAGTCGGCTTCCTGGACGCGGACGCCGACGGGTATCTCGACCTGTTCGTGGCGAACTACGTCGAGTTCACCTACGAAACGCACCACGTCAGGAAGATGGGCCCCTACCAGTTCGCCGTGGGCCCGACCGATTACCCTCACATCCCCAGCAATCTCTTCCGCAACCACGGCGACGGGACCTTTGCCGACGTGAGCGCTGCCTCGGGTATCGCCGCGCACCCCTGCCCCGGCATGGGCACGATCTGCTTCGACTACGACAGCGATGGCGATACCGACATCTTCGTCTGCAACGACGGTGCGCCGAACTTCCTCTTCGAGAACGATGGGCAGGGCAGGTTCAAGGAAGTGGGGGTCTCCGCCGGAGTCGCCTATGATCCTTCGGGCAGTGAGAACGGAAACATGGGCGTCGAATGCGGCGACTACGACAACGACGGACGCCTCGATCTGCTCGTGACCAACTATCAAGCCCAGACGCCCATGCTCTGCCGCAACCTCGGCAACGGCATGTTCGAGATCACCTCCGATGAGGCCGGGGTGGGGGGCACTACCTTCCGCCACGTAAAATGGGGAGCGGGCATCGTCGATCTCGACAACGACGGGAATCGCGACCTGTTCATCGCCTGCGGACACTTGTTGGACAATATCCGCGACGTCGACGACCGCACCGACTTCCGCGTCCCCAACATCCTCTTGCGGAACCTGGGCAACGGGAAGTTCGTCGACGTCTCGAAAACCTGCGGCGATGGGCTGGCCCCCGTGGAGAGCAGCCGCGGCGCCGGCTTCGACGATCTGGACAACGATGGCGACGTCGACATTGTCGTGCTCAACGCCGATGCCCCCCCAACCATCATCCGCAACATGCTGTACGAGCGCGGCTCGAAGCACCATTGGCTCCAGGTCGAGCTCCGCGGCGTGAAGACCAATCGCGACGGCGTCGGAGCCGGGGTCCGAGTATTCGCCGGGGATTCGCCCCTGGTCGACGAGGTGCACAGCGGCCGCGGCTATCAAAGCCACTATGGATCCCGACTCTACTTCGGTCTGGGGAAGCACGACCATGTCGATCGGATCGAGGTCCGCTGGATCGGAGGCGGAACGGACGTGTTCACCGACGTTCGCGCGGATCAGCGCGTGCTGCTGATCGAGGGGACCGGGCAAGAGGGCCGTTGACCTGCCCCAATCTTTCGGCCGTCGTCGTGTTCTTGAGCTTTCGCGCTACGCGAACAGCACGTACTGCCGCAGGAAGCCCTCCACGGTGCGGTAGAAGTGCTCGATCGACTCGCGCTTCCGCCAGCCGTGGCCCTCGCCCTCGTAGACGTGGTAGAGGTGCGGCGTGCCGTTCTGCTTGAGCGCCTCGACGATCGCGTCCGACTGCCGCCGCGGGACGACGTGGTCGATCTCCCCCTGGAAGATCGCCAGCGGGCGGCGGATCCGGTCGGCGTGGAACACCGGCGAGCGGTCGCGGTAGACGTGGGCCGACTGCGGCAGCGGGCCCAGCAGGGAATCGAGATAGCGGGCCTCGAACTTGTGGGTCTCCGAGGCCAGGTGGAACTGGTCGGCCACCCCGTACAGGCAGATCCCGGCGGTGAAGGCCTCGGGCGCGTCGATCATCGTCTGGAGCACGGTGAAGCCGCCGGCGCTGCCGCCGAAAATCGCCGTGCGCTCCGGATCGACGCGGCCCGACTCCGCCAGGTGCTCCGCGCCCGTGGCGCAGTCCTCGACGTCGCAGACGCCCCAGTTGCCGCGAAGCCGCAGCATGTAGGGCCGGCCGTAGCCGGTGCTGCCGCGGTAGTTGACGGCCAGGACGGCGTAGCCGCGGGTGGCGAAGAACTGGGCGGGCGGGCTCCACCCCGCCCGGACCTGCGACGTCGGACCCCCGTGGACGATCACCACCAACGGCGGCTTCCCGATCCCGACGAAGCGATCGCTCACCGGGGCGTAGTAAAGGCCGTGGGCCGTCTCGCCGTCGGCCGTCGGCCAGGAAATCGCCTCGGCCATGGCCAACGACCCTTGGGGAACCGCCTCGGCGGAGGCCCGGGCGACGACGCGGGTCGTGCCGCGGGCGAAGTCGTGCTCGACGATCCGCGGCGGGATCGTCGCCGCGCTGCCGACCAGCGCCACCCGGTCCCCCTGCGGCGCCGCGCTCACCTGGAGCGCCTCGCCGTACCTGGCAAGCGCTTCGACCAGGGTCCTCGCTCCCGTGGCCAGGTCGATCCGCTCGATCTGCTGGAAGCCGCCCCGGCTGCCGACCGCCGTCACGTGGCGGCCGTCGGCCGCCACGGCGTACGTCCGCATGTCCTGGACCCACGCGGGCAGGCCGTACTCCGCGCCGTCCTCGGTCAGCCACCAGCGGCTCCCCGATTCCAGGTCCAACGCGGCGATGCGGCCCCAGCCGCTCTCGTCGGAGACAAACAGCAACCGGCGTCCGTCGGGGGTGAACTCGGGCTGGAAGACCGCCACCTCGGGCCCGCCGGCCACCGCCCGCGGCGCCCCAAGCCGCGGCAGCCACTCCGCTCCTGCCACCAGCGGCGCCACGTACAACTCCGTGCCGTCCCAGGGCATGTTGGGATGATTCCAGGCGATCCAGGCCAGGTGGCGCCCGTCGGGACTGAACCGCGGCTGCATGAAGAAGTCGTGCCCTTCGGCGAGGACCTGCGGCCAGCCCCTTCCCTCGGTGTCGACCACCGCGATCCGGTCCGCGCCGTCGTCGTCGTGATGGACGTAGGCGAGCCAGCGGCCGTCGGGCGAAACGGCCGGCGAAGCGGCCTTGCCGAACTGGGGGGTGATCGGTCGGGCGGGGCCGCCGGCCAGCGCAATCCGCCAGATCCGGCCCGACTTGTAAACCGCGAAATACACGAACCCGCACCCCACCGTGAAATCGCCGCCGCCGTAGCCCACTTCCGCCCGGACGTTCAGGTCCGGACACAACTCGCGGGGAGCGTCGGCCGGGTCGCCCTGGGCCATCAACACGCCCTGGCCGGACCGCCCCTCCAGCCAGACCAGCGTCCGCCCGTCGGTGTCCCATCGGGCGGCCTCCAAGCGACGGTCCTCGGCCAGGCCCTTCGGGGTGATCGGGCTGGACCACGCTCCGTACGGCCGCGATTCCTTCTCTGCCATCGGCATCACTCCAGACGCGGTGTTCGGCGAGGGTGGCATGCTCTCACGACGCGAAGCGTCGGGTGAGCATGCTTTTTGCGGGAGCATGCCCACGCCGGCTGCGCCGTCGAGGGCATGCCACGCAATTCAGGCCCCAAGTTGTCATGCGGTTCCACTCAGCGGGAGGCAAGCCCGCCCGCTAACCGCCCCGTGCGCTCCACTTTACCCGCCGCGGTTCGCGGCTACAATGATCCGGAGGCCCAGCCATGGACAAGATCGAGCGGGTGACGGCCGTCCTCGAAGGCCGCCCGGCGGACCGGCCGCCGGTGTCGTTCTGGCACCACTTCGCCCCGGATTGCGTGGCGGGGCCGCGGGCCGTCGAGGCCCACGTCCGCCACGTGGAGACCTACGACCTCGATTTCCTCAAGATCATGGACGACAACCGCTACCCGCGGTCGGCCACGGCGACCGGGATGATCGCCGCCCCGCGCGATCTCGAACGGCTGTCGGTGCTTCGCGGGGACGAGGAGACGTTCGCGCGGCAACTCGAGTTGATCGGGGCGTTGGCCGGGCGTTTTGGCGGGCGGCTGCGGATGGCGACGACGTTGTTCAACGCCTGGAGCACGCTGCGGCAGATGACCGCGCCGGACCCCGGGGTCCACGGCCCGCCCGTGCTGGGCCAAACGGCCGACCCCCGCGACGCCGCCATGACACGCCTGCTCCGCGAGGCCCCCGACGCCCTGGCCCGCGCCCTGGACGTCATCGCCGAGTCGTCGGCCCATTTCGCCCGGCATTGCCTTGCCGCCGGCGCCGACGGCGTGTTCCTCTCGGTGCGGGACGATTGGGTGGATACGCCGGAAAACGGAGCGGGGACGTACGACCGGCTGGTGCGGCCGGGCGACCTGGCGATCCTCGCCGGGGCCCGTCAGGGGACGTTCAACCTCCTGCACGTCTGCGGAACGGCGCGCGACTTCCGCCGCTTCGCCGACTACCCCGTGCACGCGATCAATTGGGCCGATCGGTCGGTCGGGCCGTCCATCGCCGAGGTGGCCGGCTGGGCCCGGCCCGCACTGTGCGCGGGAGTGGACAACCTCGGGACCTTGGTCTCCGGCACCCCGGAAGAGTGCGCCCGGCAGGTCGCCGACGCGCTGGAGCAGGCAGGCGGTCGGCCGATCATGATTTCGCCCGGCTGCACCTTCGATCCGCTCGCCGTGCCGGCAGCGAACCTCCACGCGATCCGGCGGGCGGTCGAGCGCGGCGCCGCCTGAGCTGCATTACTCACCTACGTAGGACGGATTGCCAATCCGTCCTACGAATTGCCAATCCGTCCTACGAGAGCCCGCCGGTCAGTCGCACGGCAAGCCGCTGGCCATGAGCAACGTCTCCTGCACCGCCAAATCGTGCTCGTACGAGAAATCGGCCTGCTTCTCGCCGCGGAGGATGCGGGCCATGTCTGCCGCGTCGGCCACGTAGCGCTCGTACTTGCCGAAGCGGACGTCCTGATACCCTTTCCGGTACCCGCCTTGGGCCTTGGCCAGCGCCACGCGGGCGGAGGGGTCGTCCAGCGGCTGGATGTGGAACGTCCCCTCCGTGCCGCAGACCACCAGGTGCCGCCGCTCGAAACCCTCGACCTCCAGGGCGCTCGATTTCACGCTGACCAGGGTCTTGGGATAGCGAAACACGGCGAGCATGTTGTCCAGCAGGCCGTCGTCGGACTGCGAAACGTGCTGCGCAAAGGTCTGCACCTGCGGAGGTTTGCCCAAGAGGCCGACGACCATGTCGATCAGGTGGGAGCCGAGTTCCAACATCATCCCGCCGCGGGACCAGGCCATTCTCCGCCGGTCCACCGGGGGCACGACCTTGCTTATCACGCCGTGGACCTCGAAGGGCTCGCCCAAGTAGCCCTTCTTGAGGAACTCGCGGAGGAGCACCACGGCCGGGTTGTAACGAAACATGTAGCCCATCTGGACGAGGAGCTTCTGCCGGGCCGCCGCCTCCAGGACCCGGCGGAACGGCGGCAGCGACTCGCCCGCCGGCTTGTCCAGGTGGATGTGCTTCCCGGCAGCGATGCAAGCCTCCGCCGCGGTGAGCAGATCGGGCACGCGGGTCTCGACGAGCACGGCCTGCAAGCCGGAGACGTTGAGCAGTTGATCCTGGGTCAGCCAGGGCAGGTCCCGGTAGGGGCTGATCGCGGCGGCCCGCTTCCGCAACTCCGGATCGGGCTCCACAATGCCGACGACCTCGTAATCGAGCGACTGCCGGTAGAGGGCCAGCTTCGCGGCATGGGAATGACCCACGCCGATCTGGCCGATCCGGATCCGCTTCTTCTGCCCCGAGTCCTCCGCCCGGAGCAATCCCGGCGAGCCTCCCAGGACGGGCGCGGCCAGCGCTGCCGCCGCCAGCGCCCTTGCGAATTGACGCCGCTCGATCGAGGTCATCGCGATCGCCTGCTACTCGCCGACGTAGGGAATCAGGGCCATGTAGCGGGCCCGTTTGATCGCCGCGGTCACCGCGTGCTGGCTGACCGCCGAGCACCCGCTCTTGCGCCGCCCGATGATCTTCCCCTGCCGGTTGGTCAGCTTCTTGAGCAGCTCGATGTCCTTGTAGTCCACGTAGACGGGGCGCGGCCGCTGCCCGTCGACGAACAAGGGGTCTTTCTTCTTTCCGCGCGACTTGGTCTTCGCACGCTTTTTCGCCGAGGTCTTGCGGGTAGTCCTGCTTGGTCCTGGCCTGGGCATCTCGGAGGGTCTCTGGGTGGTCTCGGTCAGACTACCGGGTCCCTAACCCGCAAGCGGGGCCAGTCACCCGGCCGAACCCTTTAGCTTACAGAAAATCGGCCGGAAGGCAACCCGGGCTGCTCGTCCACGAGGCTCTGCTGCCACTGGACGGCCAGCATCAGGACGTTGATTCCCGAGCCGATCCCCAACAGCGCTACGTGGTCATCCTTGCGGAGGTGGCCGTTTTCGATCCCCAAAGCGGCGGTCATCGGCAAGGCGACCGAGCCGGTGTTGCCCAGGAAGCTCAAGGTGGGGTAGTCGATGGCCATGTCGAGGCGGAGGGCCTCAAATAGTAATTTCTGGTGGGTACGGCCTACCTGGTGGCAGAACGTCTTGTCAATGTCGCCGCGGTCCCAGCCGACGTTCCCGAGCAGTCGCGGGAAGGTCTGTTGAGCGGACCGAATCCCTTCGCACATCAGGGCTTCCGAGTCGGTCCACATCAGCGGTTCCGGCCGGCCCCCTATGGTCGGGTCGCGGTCGCTGTGGCACAGCTCGCAGAAGTCGGTCTCTGCGCGAGCGGCCCCCCCCAGGAGACGATTGCCCGTGCGGCTCAACTGGCGGTGGACCAGGAGCATCGCGGCACTGCCGGAGCCGATGGTCAGCGAGGCGATGGCCAGCTTGACGTCAGAGCGGGTGAGGGAGGTGTCCTCGTTGAGGCGGCGGATCGTGCCGTCGAGCAACGCGCGGCTGCTCTCCGTGCCCACCACCAGACCGGCGGGAATCTGGCCCAACTCGATCATGTCGGCCACCTGCACCAGCCCGTTGAGAAGCCCGAGGCAGGCGTTGGAGACGTCGTAAACCAGGCAGTCGGAGGCCAGGCCGAGCCGGCGGTGGACGCTGCAGGCCGTGGCCGGCTCGAGGTAATCGCGGCACACGGAGCCGTGGACCAAGGCGCCGACGTGGCGGCGGTCGATCGCGGCCTGCCGGAGGGCTTTTTCGGCAGCCAGGGCGCTTTTCTCGCCGGGCAGGGTCCCCTCGGGCCACAGCCGCCGCGCGGCGATCCCGGTCATCATCTCCAGCCGCCCTTCCGGCAAGCGGAGCCGCCCGTAGAGCGGGGCCAGGCGGGCCTCGATCTCCTGCGAGGAGAGGGTTTCCTCAGGAACGAGGCAGGCAAGGCTCTCCAGGCAGACATTCTGGTATTGCATCGGGCGGCGGGTAAGGGACAATCGGCAAAGCGGCGATGAGGGGACGTATCAGCATAATGGCTGCCCGGGCCGCGGTAAAGTGGCCGCGGGCAGGTTGCCGGGGGGCCCCCGGAATTGCGGAAAACCACAATGCTGGCAGGGCTAGCAATACTATATCTTGGGGGAGTTGCCGCCCGCAGCCCCAAAATGCCGCTCGTTCTTGAAACGGGCAAATCCAGCCTCTACACTCCCCGGCGCCCTGCATCCCCCGTCGCAACGGACACGCCGAATCTCGGGGAGTTGCCGGGACCGAACGATAGGGACATCGCGCCGGTGCGGTACCCCGGACGGGTATCGCGGGCCGGTGGGACTTGCATGAGGAGTGGGCGTCAAGGACCGACGAACCCTGCAACTCCGCGCTAGGCGTCTGTCTGCGCCGCTCTGGGGCAAGCTCGCCCCACACGCCGCATGCTCCCTCTCATCAGCCCGTTCCGGCTGCCTTGTCGGGTGTATTCCGGTCTTACATCAAGCGGACACAGGACGTGTCCAAGGAGGGTGCCTGATGAACGCGAAGCCCTTGATTGGAGTGAATGCCGACTACCGGTCTGCCCGCAAAGACGTTCCGGCCTTCACGTACCTGGCCGCCGGCTACTACGACGCGTTGGTCAAGGCGGGTGCGGTCCCCCTGATTATTCCCCCGCTCGGCGACGCCGGGGACTTGGGCCGCATCCTCGATCTGTTGGACGGCGTGGTGATGATCGGCGGGGCCGACCTGGACCCTCGCCACGACGGATTCATGCTTCATCCTTCCATCCGGCTGCTCGAGCCCCGGCGGGAAGGTTTTGATCGGAGACTGATCGACCTGGTCGCCCGGCGGCGGATGCCGGTGTTGGGCATCGGGGCGGGCATGCAATTGCTGAACGTCTCCCAAGGGGGCAATCTGTTCCTGCACGTTCCCGAGGACCTTCCCAGGGCCATTCCCCACTCCGACCCGATCGATCCCGCCCACCGCCATGCGCTGGAGGTCGTTCCCGGGTCGCTGATGGAGCGGGTGTACGGCGAGGGAGAGATCCGCGTCAACAGCATGCACCACATGGCGGTCGACGAGGTAGCGCCGGGCTTTGCGGTGACGGGCCGCTGCCCCGACGGCGTCGTCGAGGCGATCGAGAGCAGCATGGACGACTGGTTCGCCTTCGGTACCCAGTTCCACCCGGAAGCCGATTCGGCGTCGGCCCTCGACCTGCGGATCTTCGAGGAGTTCCTGGTCGGCGTGACGGGCACCGTTACGGAAATGCGGATGGTGGCCTGAACCGAGGCGGAAGGGCGTCGCAAAGATGGCGACCATCCTCAAGCTGGATCGTGCTCGCCCGGCCGATCCGCGCCGGTGGACGATCGGTCTGGAGGTTTCCTCCGACTGCACGCGAGTCGCGGCGGCCCTGGTTGCTGCCCGCGGTCATGGGCTCGAGATCGATGCCGACATCGTCGGCACAATGACCGCCCAGGTGCCGAAGGAAACCGCAGCCCTGTTCCTGCCCTGGTCCGATCCCGGCCGCGGACCGGCCGGGACCGATGCCCCGGACGCGATCGGCGTGCTGCGGGCCGGGCTGGCCGAGCTGCAGGCCTCGCTGGCCAGTGCGCTGTTGGCGCAGGCGGGCCTGGCACCTGGCGGCGTGCTGGCAATCGGGGTCCACGACCCGGGGCTGTGGAGCTCAGGCAAGGCAGCCCAAGCGACGTACTTGGGGCTGTGTGACGCCGCGCGGCTGGCCGAGGTCAGCGGGCTGAGCGTCATCGATGCCTTTCCCGCCCGCGACGTCGCCAGCGGCGGCCAAGGGGGGCCCATTGCTCCGTTAGCCGAATGGGTCCTCCTGCGCCACCCGAAGTTCAACCGGCTGCTGCTCGACTTGGGCCGCACGACGCGGATGAGCTATCTGCCGCGGAAGACGCGCAGCCCGTCGGGCCCGCGGGTCTTCGCCTGCGAGGTCGGACCCGGGATGGGGCTCGTGGACCTGATTGCCCGGAGCTTCAGCGGGGGGGAGTGGCGGTTCGACCCCGGGGGACGGTTGGCGGTGCAAGGGCGCCGGCTCGAAGGGGTGCTCGATCACTGGCTCAACGAGCCCTATTTCCGAATCCCCCCTCCGAGGTGGCATCCTCGTGGGGTTCGCCCCGAGCGTTTCGTACTGGACGCCATGAAGATGGCGGTGGACCGCGGCTGGTCGGTTCGGGACTTGCTCTGTACGGCGACGCACTTTGTGGCCGAGGCCGTCGCATTGGCCGCCCGGCGAGACCTGCCCCAGGACGCGAAGATCGACGAGGTCCTAATAGCGGGGGGTGGGCAGCACAATGGGATGTTGCTCCGCGAGATCGCCGTACGACTGCCCGGAGCCCCGATAGTCCGGCTGGGGGAGCTGGGGGTCCCGAGCGAAGCCCTCGGACCGGCGTCGGTCGCGGTCCTGGCGTTGTTCCACGTCGATCAGGTCCCCGCCAATCGCCCGGAAGTCACTGGGGCGGAAATCGCCCGGGTGCTTGGCCAACTGACACCAGGGTCACCCCAGAACTGGCAGAGACTGCTGGCTGAGATGGCGACGTGCCGGCCCGCGGCCCGGTCCCTCCGCAGCGCGCTATGATTGCCTCTAGCCAAGTCGTGGCGTTCTCCCCGCCCGAAACGCGTCCACTTCTGCGAAAAAGCGGTTGGAGCCATGCAAACGGTAAATCGGTTCATAAAGCGGATAATTTGGGGAATATAGGTCACAAGTGACGATAGAGGGAACAAGCTGGAAGCTAGCCGCAACGAGGTTGCCCAACCTCATACTACGCATGGGGACCCTGTGCTGGTTTCAGAAGAGTAATGGACGAGTGCCCTCGATGATTCGAACAGACTTCTGGCTGAAGAGTGCGACCGATGAATGAGGTGGAACCCCACTACATCCTCCTTTCCCAGCGGATGGACGGCACCCATCCGGGAAGCTGGCGATTTGTCCTTCGCACGTCGGATGGCTCCCGTCGGTTGGAGGCGACCGAGATGGAGCCGGAGGCGCGGGGGGAGCGCCTGGAGCTGCTCACCGTGGTCCGTGGCCTGGAGGCCCTGGAACAGCCCTCGAGGGTGGTTCTGGTCACCTCCAGCACGTATGTGCGGGAAGGGATCCGGCATGGAGTGGTGGAATGGCGCCGCAACGGCTGGCGGTGGGAGCGCTTTGGACAGATGGTGCCGGTGAAGAACGTCGACCTGTGGCAGCGGGTCGACCGGGCAATGCAGTATCACCAGATCGATTGCCGTATGTACCGACTCGATCCCCCTCATCAGGCTGGTCGGGGTGGGCAAATGGCCGCCATTGCCCAGGACGGGCACAACGCCGGTCCCCTATCGGGCCCAAAATGCCTACAATATCGCGTGGTCCAGTTCGCACGCCGGTCCGGGCGTTGGGTGGTCACGAGGGTCCGCCAGGCGAGGCGCCGTCTGTTGCAGTGGTGGACCCCCGGAAATCCTTCGGTCTGAGTCGAAGGAGTGCCGAGCGCCGGCAGGGATTCCGCCTGTTTGCGGCTCGAGGCGTCGTGCGACGGTTCCGGAATACGGCGGGGAGCGGTTGGCTTCACGGAAAGGCCCCAAGGAGGTTGGTGTGCGAACGGCAGTGGAATTGGACAAGGTTGCACAACTGGTTGACGGGCGACATGAGAATCCTTTCGAATTGCTGGGCCCCCACGAGGTGACCGACGGCCAGCGGCGCGCCTTGGCAGTGCGGGCGTTCCTGCCGCATTCGGCGCAGGCCTGGGTGGTGGATCCGGCCCACCGCGAGACCCTGCGGCCGATGCGACGCATCCATCCCGCCGGCCTGTTCGAGGCCATCTGCCCGCTGCCCAACGGCAACGGCTCGTCGCGGTACCTGCTCCGCGTCGCCGAAAACGGCGGAAAGAACACCACCATGCACGATCCCTACTCGTTCCCGCAACTCCTCACCGACTACGATCTCCACCTGCTGAACGAAGGGAGGCACTGGCGGTTGTACGACCGCCTGGGAGCGCAAGTCCGCACCATCGACGGCGTGGAGGGAGTCAACTTCGTGGTCTGGGCTCCCAATGCCACCAGCGTCAGCCTCGTCGGCGATTTCAACGCCTGGGACGGCCGCCGCCATCCGATGCGCAAGCACATCCCCAGCGGGTTCTGGGAGCTGTTCGTGCCGGGGCTGGGCGAAGGGACGCTCTACAAGTACCGCATCCGCTACCACGAGGAGACGTTCGAGAAGTCCGATCCGGTGGGTTTTGCCGCTGAAGTGCCGCCGCGGACGGCCTCCCGGGTGGTCGATCTGAGCCGCTTCCACTGGCACGACGAAGCGTGGCTCAGCCGCCGCCGCGACACGCACTGGCTGGAGCAGCCGCTTTGTTTCTACGAGGTCCACCTGGGGAGCTGGCGCCGTCCCGGCGACGATCCCGGCCGCTGGCTCTCCTACCGCGAGCTGGCCCACCAGCTCGTCGAGTACGTCCTCGAAATGGGCTACACGCACATCGAGCTCCTGCCGGTCAGCGAGCACCCGCTGTCGGCCAGTTGGGGCTACCAGATCATCGGGCACTACGCCGTGACCTCGCGCTACGGCACCCCCCACGACTTCATGTACTTCGTCGATCTCTGCCACCAGAACGGCATCGGGGTGGTCCTGGACTGGGTGCCGGCGCATTTCCCCCGCGACGGGCACGGACTGCGCCGGTTCGACGGCACCGCGCTCTACGAGCACGCCGATCCGCGCCAGGGCGAACACCGCGACTGGGGAACGATGATCTTCAACTACGGCCGCCACGAAGTCCGCAACTTCCTCGTGGCCAACGCGCTGTTCTGGCTCGACAAATACCACGTCGACGGCATCCGCGTGGACGCCGTCGCCTCGATGCTCTACCTCGACTACAGCCGCAAGGAGGGCGAGTGGCTCGCCAACGAGTACGGCGGACGCGAGAACATCAAGGCGATCGCCTTCCTCAAAGAGCTCAACGAGCAGTGCCACCTGCAGTTCCCCGGCGTCCTGACCATCGCCGAGGAATCGACCGCCTGGGGCGGCGTCTCCAGGCCGCCCTACCTGGGCGGACTGGGGTTCAGCCTGAAATGGAACATGGGCTGGATGAACGACAACCTCAGCTACATCCGCCACGAGCCGGTCCACCGCAAGTACCATCACGACGAGCTCACCTTCAGCCTGATCTATGCCTTCCACGAGAACTTCGTGCTCCCGCTCTCGCACGACGAAGTGGTCCACGGCAAGGGCTCGTTGCTGGACAAGATGCCTGGCGACCTCTGGCAAAAATTCGCCAACCTGCGGCTCTTGGTGGCCTACATGTGGACCCATCCCGGCAAGAAGCTCCTCTTCATGGGCGGCGAATGGGGCCAGTGGAACGAGTGGGACTTCGACCAGAGCCTCCAGTGGCATCTCCTCCAGTGGGACACCCACCGCGGCGTGCAGAAGTGCGTCAAGGACCTGAACCACCTGGTGCGCCGCGAGAAGGCCCTGCACCAGGTCGATTTCGACGGCCACGGCTTCTACTGGATCGACTGCCACAACTGGGAAGAGAGCACGCTGAGCTTCGTCCGCCGCGCCAAGGACCCCAACGACTTCTTGGTGGTCTGCTGCAACTTCACTCCCGTGCCGCGGCACCGCCATCGCCTGGGCGTGCCGAGGGCCTGCTGGTACGAAGAGATCTTCAACAGCGACTCGATGTACTACGGCGGGAGCAACATGGGGAACGGTCCGGGCATCCAAGCCAAGCCCGAAGGCAGCCACCACCAGCCGGCCTCGATGGAAGTGACCCTGCCCCCGCTGGCCACGGTCGTCTTCAAGCCGCGATTCTAAGCGGAACCGCCAGGGAAGCAGCCTGACCTCCCGATCGCAGAGGGGCCCGGTCTATCGCAAGAGCCGCCGGGGAGGAGTATACTGGCGGGCGTGCGAGGGGGTCGGGAGTCGTTTTTCATGTCGGCGGGAACGGCTCGTCAGTATAGGCTGACTCTCTTGCCGACATGAAAAACGACTCCCGACCCCTTCCGATCGCACCAGTCACGATATGGGAGGCCACTGATGAACCGTCGCGTCTCGCGCCGTCGCTTCCTCCGCTGCTCGGCTGCCGTGGGCGGCGGCCTGATGATTCTGCCCGCGGGCCTGGCCCGCGGCTATGCGGCCAATGAGAAGGTCAACGTGGCCTTGGTGGGCGTGGGCGGACGGGGGGAGTGGTTCGTGGACACGATCCCCCGGATGGAGCGGGTGGTCGCCGTGTGCGACGTGAACGACGAGAAGATCGCCGGGGCGCTGAAGCACTGGGAGCAGTTCGGCGAGCGCTACGCCGCGTCGCCGCACGAGTGGGAGCGCCGCACGGCGGTCGAGTTCAAGCGCCTGGCGCGGAACCGGCCGAAGGTGCACCACGACTTCCGCAAGATGCTGGACGAGACGGGCAAGGGGATCGACGCGGTCGTCGTGGCCACGCCCGACCACACCCACGCCGTCGCTTCCGCCGCGGCGATCCGCGCCGGCAAGCACGTGTTCTGCGAAAAGCCGCTGACCCGCACGCTCCACGAGTCGCGGGCCTTGCGCCAGCTCGCCCGCAAGCACCAGGTGGCCACGTCGATGGGCAACCAGGGCACCTACAGCGGCGCGTTTCGCCGGGCGCTGGAGCTCGTGCGCAACGGCACGCTCGGCGAGATCAAGGAGGTTCACGTGTGGAACAGCGGCGGGGGGGCGGACCGCAAACAGCCGCCCCAGGGGGACCAGCCCGTCCCCGCCCACTTGAACTGGGACCTCTGGCTCGGCCCGGCGGCCGGCCGCCCCTACCATCGCGAGTGGATCCAGCGTCACCTGTGGCGGGAGTTCGGCACCTGCCAGTTGGGCAACTGGGCCTCGCACAGCGCGAACCTCGGCTTCATGGCCCTGAAGGTCCACGAGCTGTGGCTGGGCGACTTCCAGGGGCCGCACCCCATCGTCCGCATCGAGGCCCAATCCTCGGGGATCAACCGGCTCTCGTTCCCCCGGTGGGAGATCGTGAAGTGGGAGATTCCCGCCCGGGCCGGCCTGCCGCCGATCACCATCGCCTGGTACAACGGCGAGGCCCCGGGCATTCGGGAGCTGCTCGATTCCGTCCTCAAGGACGCTCCCGGCAAAGATAGGAACAATTGGCGTTTCGCCGGGACCCTGATCGTCGGCACCAAGGGGAGCATCCACACGACCGGCCACAACATGTGGTTCCACCTGCTCCCCAAAGAGCGGTTCGCGGGGGTGCAGTGCGACCGGCCGGAGACGGTGGAGAACTCGCGCGGCCCGGAGCAGGACTGGTTCGCGGCCTGCCGGGGTGGAAAGCGTCCGTGGGCGAACTTCGATTACGCCTCGGCGCTCAACGAATTCCTCATGCTCGGCAACGTCGCCACCCAATTCCAGGGCAAGCTGGAGTTCGACCCGGTCGCGATGAAGATCGCCGGCAACGCCGAGGCCGACGCACTATTGCGCTGCCAGTATCGGCAGGGGTGGACGCTGTAGGCAACGCTCCACCAACTTCCGCCGGCTGACGATGGCCGATTCGGTCCCGATGCCCTAGTCCGCGACGGCCCCTCCCCGACGCCGGGGATGCGGTGCCCGCTACTTGACCAAGGTAAGTGTCGCGGCCCGCACGTCCATGACTTGCCCGCCAGGGACCTTGAGCGCACGGAGCGTCAGCAGACCGCGCCCCTTCTCCAGGTGAAATACGCCCAGGCGGAGCGGGCGGAACTCCTTGACGTACGACTCGCCTTGTCGCGGCACGCGGTCCATGTTGTCCACTGGCGGCGGGTCGAACGCCTGCTCCACCTTCCCCTGGATCCTGCTCCCGCCGAAGCTCAGCTCGACCGTCGAGCCGATGTCCCCCTTGGGGCAGGTGCAATAGACCACCGCCTCGTAGTCGCCGCTCGTGGCAACTTCAATGTCCCAGGTGATCTTGTCCTCGGTGCTCCGCCAATTGGTGAAGTACGAGCAGTTGGGCGCCGGGGCGCTCCGCCGGATACTCCCCCATCCAACGCCGTCGCGGGCGGGAAGGGGCGCCGTGGGAAACTCGCGGTAGCCGACCGGGAAGGGGCGGTCGTCCTTGGCTTGCGCGGGCAGGACCTCCTTCTTCCAGGCGGCCACCGCGCTGGAGAGCCTCTTGGCCTGCTCGCGCCTCTCGCGGGCCACATCGTGGTCTTGCCCCGGGTCGGCCGTCATGTCGAACAACGCGCCCTTGGCGTCGAGCCGGTATTGCTGCGTCCGGACGCTGACTCTCCCGGCCTGGTGGGAGAAGATCATCCGGTCTGGCCACTGCCCGGCGGTTCCCAGCAAGAGCGGCTGGAGGTCCAGGCCGTCGAGCGGTTTGGAGCCAGCCAGCGGGATGCCGGCCATGCCGGCCAAGGTGGGCAAGAGGTCGATCGCGCCGGCGATCTGGGGGATGCGGGTACCGGGCTTGACGCGGCCCGGCCAGCGAACGAAGCAAGGCACCCGCACCCCGCCCTCGTCGGTCGAGCCCTTGCGCCCCTTCATCCCGGCGTTGTAGCGCCAGGTGTTCGGCCCGTTGTCGGAGAAATAGACGACGATCGTCTTCTCGGCGAGCCCCAGCTCGTCGAGCTTGCCCAGGACGCGGCCCACGTTCCAGTCGATGTTTTCGCACATTGCCAGGACGCAGCGGGTCTTGTCTAACTCCTCAAGCTTGGGGTCGCGGGCCCGCATCGCAATCGGACGGTCTTTGAACCGGTCCCAGAAGCGGTCGGGCACCTGGAAGGGCGAGTGCGGCGTGTTGTAGGGCAGGTAGCAGAACAGCGGCCGGCCGCGGTTTTGTTCGAGAAACGCCAGGGCGTGGTCGGTCAGGTCGTCGATGATGAACCCCTTGCCCCGCACGAGCTTCCCGTTGTGCTCCAGGACCGGGTCGAAGTACTGCCCCCAGTGGCCGGAGGTGAAGCCGTAGTACTCCTGGAACCCTCGGGCGTTGGGGTGGTAGGGGTACTGGCTGCCGTTGTGCCATTTGCCGAACGCGGCGGTGGCATAGCCCGCCGCACGGAAGGTGTCGCCGATCGTCTTCTCGTCGAGGTTCAGCCGCTCGGCCCCGGTGGTCACTCCGTGGACGCCGCCCCGGGAATAGTAGCGGCCGGTGAGGAACTCGGCCCGCGTCGGCGCGCACAGGGGGCAGACGAAGAACCGCTCGAACATCGCCCCGTCGCGGGCCAGGGAGTCGATTTGCGGCGTGCGGAGGTTGCGGTTCCCGTGGACGCTCAGGTCGCCCCAGCCCTGGTCGTCGGCCAGGATCACCACGACGTTGGGCCGCCCCTCGGAGGCGAGAGCCACGGCTTGGGACAGCGTCCCGGCAGCGAGCGCCGAAAGCAAAACGAAGCGTGGAAAAACATCCTTCACGGTCGGCTCCTTTGGCAAAAAGGGGACATCACTGGTTTTTATCGCGAGTCACCATCCGAATATCAATAATGTCCCCTTTTTCGCGCCCGGAGTCCGGATGCTCCGGTCCGCCGCGGCCCCTTACCCAGAAAGCAACCGCACCATGAAGCAAGATCAACCTGAAAGCCGCCAGTAGCCGCGAGGCGACCTGACTCCTGCTGCGCCCACGCTCACAAGCGATTCAGGTCAAGAAAAGACCAAAGGACTTCGCTTGTTTAGGGGCTAGGCAAGAACGACACACACCTCCTTGGGGTTGCCAGCCGTACAATCCAAACTTCCCAAGGAAGTAGCGACGTCGCTTAGTATCTGCTTGGCGATTTCATAATCGGCACCTGTTGAGCGGGACATGCTACTCGATTCCTTCCAGACAATGAATATCCTACGAGACGGCAGCGCGTCAATCCCGCCCCACAAGGAGTCAGAAAGCGCGTCCCAGCTTCGGTCACTCTGAAGAGGCGGGTCCATCGGCAGGGTCGCGCATGCGACGTCGAAGAAGGATTTCCGATCCACTATGCCGCGACCGTCCAATTCAAATACGGTCCACCCACTCAAGTTAGCAGCCTCCGCAAGAGTTTCGAGTTCCGAGGGGTCCACAGCGTATAGTCCTGCCTTCAACTCCATCTCACCCTCACCGTATTCTAACAAATGCTGGATCTCCAGTATCCCCATAGTGCGTCCAACTATAGTACAAAGAGATAACGGGACATCACTGATTTTCAGAGCGAGTCACTATCTGAATATCAGTGATGTCCCCTTTCTTGCGTCCAGCCTCTCAATGATGTCCCCTTTCTTGCGTCTATCGTGCCTCGGTTTGCAGCGGTTTCCCCGGCTGCCAATCGAAACGCAGGTCGCCGGGTTCCAGGCGGCCGGGCTCGCGGACGCCCGAGCCCTTCTGCTTCGTCGCCGAGTCGCCCAGCTCTTTGCGCATTCGGTCCGCCAGTTGCTTGACCTTCGCCACCACGTCGGGGTGCCGGTCGGCGACGTCGGTCGTCTCGCCGGGATCGTTTTCCAGGTCGAACAGGGCCAGGCCGATCTTGGCCTGCTCGTAGGGCACGGGTTTCCCGCCCTTGCCGCCAGGGCGGCCGCCCAGCGTCGGATAGCCGTGGGGGAAGTGCAGCTTCCACCGGCCCATGCGAACCGCCTGCAACTGGGTGCCCCAATAGAAGTAGTAGGCCTCCTGAGGGCTGGCGGCCCCGGGTTGGCCGGCCACCAGCGGCCAGATGTTCTTGCCGTCGATGGGGTGGTCCGGCAGCTTGGCCCCGACCAGGTGGGCGATCGTCGGCAGGACGTCGATCGTCATGGCGGGCGAGTGGCAGACCGTGCCGGCGGGGATCTTCCCCGGCCACCACATCATGGTCGGCTCGCGGCAGCCGCCGTCGAACATCGTCCCTTTCCCCTCGCGGAGCGGAGCCGCCGACCCGGCGTGATCGCCGTAGGACAGCCACGGGCCGTTGTCCGCCGTGAAGATCACCATCGTGTCCCTGTCGAGCTTGTGTTTCCGCAGCGTGTCGAGGATCTGGCCCACCGACCAGTCGATCTCCATCACCACGTCGCCGAACAGCCCGCGCTGGCTCTTGCCGCGGAAGCGGTCGGAGACGTGCAGCGGCACGTGGACCATCGAGTGCGGCAGGTAGACCAAGAACGGCCGGTCCTTGTTCTTCTCGATGAACCGCACGGCGCGCTCGGTATAGAGGGTGGTCAGTTGGTTCTGGTCCTCGTCGGTGAGCTTGGGATTGATCACCCGGGTCCCTTCCATCAGCGGCAGGTCGGGGAAGTTCTTGCCTGCCGTGGGGTGCAGCGGCCACATGTCGTTCGAGTACGGCAGGCCCAGGTACTCGTCGAACCCGTGGGCTGGCGGAAGGAACTTGGGGTGATGGCCGAGGTGCCACTTGCCGTAGCAGGCCGTGGCGTACCCCTTCTGCTTGACCACCTCGGCCAGGGTCATCTCGCCGGAGCTGATGCCGTGGTTGGCGCGGTGGGCGAGCGCTCCCTGGATGCCGACGCGGACGTTGTAGCAGCCGGTCACCAGGCCGGCCCGCGAGGCCGAGCAGACGGCCTGGGTGGCGTAAAAATCGGTGAAGACCCGCCCCTGGCTGGCCATGCGGTCGAGATTCGGGGTCGCGTAGCCTTTGGCGCCGAAGGGGCCGATGTCGGCGTAGCCCATGTCGTCGATGAAGATGATCACGAAGTTGGGCAGGCGATCGGCGCCGGCGGCGCGGGCGTTTGCCAAGCACATCGCGGCGAGAAGCAGGCAGCCGAAAGTGAATCTGTTCATGGTGCCTCCTAGGGTTGGCCGAGGGGGTCGGGAGTCGTTTTTCATGTCGGCGAGAGAGTCAACCTATACTCGAAAGCCATTTCCGCCGACATGAAAAACGACTCCCGACCCCCTCGCTGAAACGTTGGCTACTTTTCGCGCTTCTTCGCCTTCTTTGCTCCCTTGGCGACGGGCCGGTAGCTCGTCGCCCAATTCTTTTGGATGAGCGCCTTCAGCTCGGCGACTTTCTCGGCGTGCTGCGGATCATTGGCGAGATTGCGGAATTCGTTCGGATCGGTCTGATAGTCGTACAGCTCGGCCCCTTTCCGGCCGTCGTCCCACTCGGTGTAGCGCCACCGCTCGGTGCGGACGCTGTAGCCGGGGAAGCTGCCGCGCCAGACCTGCGTGAAGGCCGGCTTGTCCCAGGCCGCCTGGGGGTCGTCCAGAAGCGGCTTGAGGCTCTTGCCGGCCAGGTTCGCCGGCGGCTTCAGGCCGCACAGCTCGGCCAGCGTGGGGTAGATGTCCACCAGCTCGACGGTCCGCAGGCACGCCTTGCCCTTGGCTTTCTGCTGCGGGGCGGCGATGATCACCGGCACGCGGGCCGAGCCCTCGAAATCGCTCTGCTTCTTCCACAGGCCGTGCTCGCCCAGGTGGTAGCCGTTGTCGCTCCAGAAGACGACGATCGTCTTCTCCGTCAAGCCGAGCCGCTCCAGCGCGTCGAGCACCCGCCCGATCTGCGCGTCGACGAACGAGATCGCCGCGTAGTAGGCCTGTTTGGACCCGCGGGCCTGGAGCTCGGTCACGCCGAACCAGGGCCAGGGAGTAGTAGACGCCAGGGCGGCCGGGGGGACGAGCTTCAAGTGGTCGGCCGGCTCCTTGGGCATAACGATCTGGTCGAGCGGATAAGGGTCGAAGTACTTCTTCGGCGCGATGTAGGGGCAGTGCGGCCGGTAGAAGCCCGCGGCGATGAAAAACGGCCTGTCGCGGTTCTGCTCCAAGAACTTGATGGCGGCGGTCGCCCCGATCCCGTCGGTCTGCTCCTCGTCGGCCCCTTCGGCCCGCAGGAAGCTCAGCGAGCTGCCCAGCCCGCGGCGGGGAGTATAGTTCGTCAGCTTGTCTTCTTCGTCCTTGTCGCGTCCGCGGGGGTTCACCCGCTCGTCCCAGGAGGCTGGGTCGTCCAGGCCGTTGGTGCCGATGTCGCCGGGCACGCCGTAGTGATACACCTTGCCCACCCGGGCCGCGAAATAGCCGCTGCGGCGGAACATCTGCGGCAGCGTCACCACGTCCGGCAGCACCTCGCGGAAGTGCTTCCTGAGGTCGAAAACCTGGGTCGTGTCGGGACGGAGGCCCGTCAAGAGGGAAGTGCGGCTGGGACTGCACAAGGGAAACTGGCAGTAGGCCCGCTCGAAACGGACGCCGCGGGCGGCCAGCCGGTCGAGGTTCGGCGAGCTGACCAACGGATTGCCGTAGCAGCCGAGGTGGCAGTTCATGTCGTCCACGGCGATGAACAAGACGTTGTACTGCGGCTGTGTCGGCTCGGCGGCCGCGGCCGCTCGGGCCGCGAGACCAACGGCTGCGATCGGCAGCACGTGCGCGAGGCACCACAGGAGACTTGTCTTGCAGCTTCTCATGCTCGTTTCCTTTTCGGGCGGGCTTTCTTGACAGGGACCGTTTTCCTCTCCTCGCCCAGGATCTTCCCCAGCAGGCGATCGACGTATCCGTTGGCGCGGGCGACGGCCGAGGGGTCCTTGGAGGGCATCGTTTTCAGGAAATCCGCCAGGCCGGCCGCCTTGCCGTCCAAGGCGTCGATCGCATTGACCGCTAGCATCGACGTGTAAGCGCCGTTCTTGTCCGCCGGCGCGAGTTCCTTGAGCACCGCCAGCGCCAAGCCGAGATCGGCATCGTTGCCGTGTTGCCCCAGCGCCGCCGCGGCGGCGATGCGGACGCTCGGCGATGGGTCCTTCAGGGCGGCCCGAAGGTCTTCGCGAGCCGCTTCCACGCCGCTCGCTCCCCGGATCAGCAGGCCGGTGGCGGTCCACCAGCGGACGCCGCTGTCCACGTCCTTGAGCCCCTCGCGCAACTGCGGGAGCACCCCGGCGGTCCGCGAGGAGGCCAGCTCGGCCATCGCCAGGATCTTCTCCAAGGGGTACTTCTGCGGGTCGTGGCCCAGCTCGTACATCGTCGTGCCGGCCGCGCGGCGGTGCTGCTCCGCCTCGGGAAGGAACCCGACGTCACGGGTCTTGAGGACGTGCTCCTTGTGGGCCCGGCGGAGCCGGTTGAGAACCGCCTGGTGCTCGGCGGAGTTGACGAGGTTGTGCACCTCGTCCCGGTCGTTCTCAAGATCGTAGAGCTCCTCGGCGGGCTTGGGCTCCCAGAAACAGGTCTTGGGCGGGGAGAGCTTGCCCTCGTCGTAGAGCTGCTTCCAGACCCGCGTCGTGGGCGTCTGGAACATGTAGTCGAGGTGCTGGCCGTAGATCAGGTGGGGCATGTAGTTGCGGACGTAGACGTAACGCCGATCGCGGACGGAGCGGACCATGTCGTAGCGCTCGTCCATCCGGCCGCGGAAGCCGTAGAGGTACGGCTGCGGCGGGGCCTCGAACTTGCCCATAAACGCATGCCCCTCGATCCACGCGGGCGGCTCGACGCCGGCCAAGCTCAAGAGCGTGGGGGCCAGGTCGACGAAGCCCACCAGGCGATCGGAGGTCCCGCCGGCCGAATACTCCTTGGGGGCCAGGTGCTTGAACCGCTCGGGCACGGAGACCACCAGCGGCACGTGCAGGCCGGAGTCGTACGGCCACCGCTTGCTCCGGGGCATGCCGGAGCCGTGGTCGCCGTAGAAAAAGACGATCGTCTCCCCGGCTAGGCCGGCGCTTTCGAGCTCCTCGAGCCGCTTGCCGGCCTGGGCGTCCATCTCCGTCACCTTGTCGTAATACTGGGCCCAGTCGTGGCGGACTTCGGGCACGTCGGGGTGGTAGGCGGGCACGCGGACTTTGGCCGTGTCGTGTTTCAAGGCGTGGGGGCGGACGCGGATCTGGCTCTCGTGGCTCACGGTGAGGTTGAAGATCGCAAAGAACGGCTGGCCCGGCCTGCGGTTCTTCCAGTGCGCCTTGCCGGAGGAGTCGTCCCAGACCTTGCC
>Ga0153916_10000312_pt1 | contig 31962 bp, 21 predicted proteins | sample Opewatmetagenome_FD_109642 | JGI IMG/M metagenome (GOLD analysis project Ga0153916, IMG submission 109642) | Freshwater wetland microbial communities from Ohio, USA - Open water 3 Core 3 Depth 4 metaG | ecosystem: Environmental > Aquatic > Freshwater > Wetlands | place: USA: Ohio, Lake Erie...
GAATGATTCAGGGTATACTCATGAAAATTCTTTATATTGGTCAGGCCCTGGACGAACGGTTCGTTGTCGGAGATGGAATTAAAAATGGACTGCATCAGCCGACGGGTCGTGCTCAGCCTGATCTTTTCGTCACGGCTCTTCCCAGTGAAGGCCTGCTCGAGATGGGTTATACCCAGGAAATAGACACGGGCCGAGTCTTTCTCGGGTTTCGCAGTCAGATCGGAGGAAGGCATTTTTTCCAGCCCGACATGGCCCAGGCCCAGCCTCTCCGCCTCGGCGGTCATGGCCTCGAAGGGTTGAGCGGGCTTGGGATCGCCTTTCGCCAGGACGATCATCAAGGTTTGGAGGTCGCGCTCGGTGATCTTCTTGTCAAACCGGATCCCTCCGACCTGCTTTTTGCGGAATTCCTCCAGGACGAACCTAAAGAAAGAGTAGTTGGCGAACCCATACTTGAGCCGGAGGCTGTTGAAGAAAAGCGTGCCCGACCGCATGGTGAACGAAGCTTCTCCGGCCTCGCCCAGCCCTTTTTTAATGAGCTCAAGGAGCAGCCCGACCTGGTGCTGGAAGAGGAGGTTGTTGGGTGCATAAATGCGGGCGCTCTTCAGGATAACGTTAAGCCGCACGACCATCTCCACGCCCAGCCGATGAAGGGCTTTGAGCTTGGCGGCTTGGCTTCTCTCCTCGACTGGCGGGTTCACCGTACGGTCCTCCCCGTGTATGTGATCGCGATCTCCGATTTGGATTGGATGGCCTTGAGACAGGCGTTTCGAATCTTGAGATGGCGGCGTTTGGCCCCCTTTTTCAGGATTTCTCTGGAAGTCGAAAGCCTCATCTGTTCCAGGGCACTAATGGAGTACAGGCAGAGCTCGGTATGTTTGGAATTCGGGAGGAAAGGAACATGGGTCAGGATTGCTCCCAGAAATGAGCAGGATTCTTCGCAGTCACTTCGTCCCAGGACATCGAAAAGGGACTTTTTCTCCCGATCGGATTTCTTGAAAAAATCCTTATCGGAGATGGCCTCGATGACGTGCGATAAGACCTGCCTGTCCGCCGCTTTTTTGATGTTATCAAGGGCGCTTACCCTGACTTCCTCATTCGGGTCGGCCAGAAAACCGAGCAAGACCTTGTTGACCGTTTCATCTTGAATCCGACCGAGGGCCCGGATGGCGGCCAACTTCACGGGGGTATTCTTATAAGCTACGATATTGGCCAAGAAAGTGACGATCCGCAAATCCTCACTCTCGCCCAGAATACGGATAATTTCCTGGCTCAGCGCCGGACGCGATTCCTGAACCAGGGCCAGCAGCTCATTAAGGTCGGACTTGCCGATTTCTTTCAGGATCTCCAGGGCTTTCAGGCGCCAATCCTGGTTTGTTGTCCGCTCATAGACATCAGCGACGAGCCTGGCCGAACGAGAGCCGAAAAACCGCAGATAGTCAAAAAGCCCTTTGGCGTCGGAAATAGAGCCCGGGTCGAGGGAATCGCGAAGTTCCACAAGATAGCTCTTCCTGCCCAGGAGGGCGATGACGCTGGCCATAAGGTCGGATTTCAGCTTGTTTTTCGTAGCGTAGAGGTCCTTGATCTCGGAGAGGGCGCGAAGCAGCTTAGCGGCTCGGCGGAACTCACCCTTTTGGATGGCATCCTGATGGTATTGTTCCAAAATATCGGCGATCGCCGGGAATTGCTCAGGCCGGTCCTCCAAATAAATGATTTCAAGAATCAAGCTGAGGTATTCCTCTTCGTGCGAAAGCCGGCGATTGGCGGTAAGCAGGGCTTCGATCTCCTCGCTCTCCCGGTCGTCTGTTTTGGCCAGGGATATTCCGATTTCCTCCGGAAGGGACGGCCCGGCTGCGGCTTTCTCGTTTTCCTTCGACTTGACCAAAGCCAGGGTGTTTTTCCGGATCTCCTCAAGGTCTTCGGGTGTCAGCTCGACCCGGCCCTGGCCAAGGCTGTCGACATTGACTTCGGGTCTCAAGAGTTTGCGGCCGACACCGATCTTGGTCTCCAGGAAATCGTCGGGGGCCACGTGGCGGATATTGGGGAAGTCCAACTCCCACAAAGCGTTGACGATGTCGCTTTCTTCTGGTGGCAGCTGAGAGACCTCCCGGATCGCATCAAGCAAGCCCTCAAGCTCGGACTTCTGAAGTCCCCTATGGAACTCGAGCATCTTCATCCCGTCTTTGAAAAAGAAGAAGGGGAGGCTGCGGGCAGGGTTCGGATCTTGGTGGATCGTTTTCCCGTCCAGGGTGAAAGCCTGCTCTTCGATGCCGATCTCCAGTTTCAAGTAGTTTTCCAGATATTCGGACAGGCGCTGATAAAGGTCAGAGACAAAATTTCGAATAGTCTGGTGTTCGCTGGGGAAGAGCCGGGCCGCCGAAACGGCGTTTCCCAGGACAAGAAGGATTTCTTTGGCTTTGTCCTGCTGGACCCGGTCGATGGAGAAAGCTTCTTTCTCAGACATTTCCGGCATTCTAGCCTTTTAGTCGGGCTCGCGTCAACCGGTCCGGGCAAACGGGAGAGGGAACATTTCTAGCGCCTGCTCAGGACGGATCGCTCGTATTTCCGGATCTCCCCATGCCATTCTCTATCGGCTGGAACTTCCTGCTCGAGACAATACTCATCCCAGACCGCCCCCCACGGCAGGGTTTTGGCGTCCTCGAATAACGCCAGCCGACGGAAATAATCGCCGTCGTCTTCAGCCTCCCTGAGGCGCTCTTGAGGTTGCAGGAGGGCCAGGAGAAAGGCCTTGAGGACGGATCTTGCCCCGATCACCCAGGCGCCCACGCGGTTTATCGAAGCATCGAAAAAGTCCATAGCGAGGTAGACTCGGTCCAGGGCTCTGCCCCGCACGACTTCTTCGGCCAGCCGCCTCATTTCATCGTCGAGGATAACGACATGGTCAGAGTCCCAACGGACAGGCCGGCTGAGATGGAGCAGGAGTTCATCGAAGAACTGAAGCAGGGCAGAGATTTTGTCGGCCACGGATTCGGTGGGGTGGAAATGTCCCAGGTCCAGGCAAGGAATCTTCCTTTTGGCGAGCGCGTAGCCGAGAAAAAATTCGTGAGAACCGACGACATAGGATTCGCTGCCAATCCCAAAAAGCTTGCTCTCCAGGGAATCCTTCAGGACAGAGGCGCTGTACTCGGTCTTGAAGATTTCATCGAGAGACTCCTTGAGAAGGAGCCGGGGAGTCCAGCGGTCGAAAGGCTGGTCCTTGGATCCGTCGGGGATCCAAAGGTTGTGGACGGCGGCAACCCGAAGCTCGCGGCCAAGGAAGGCGGCGATCCGGCGACAGCGCTTGACGTGGTCAATCCAGTAGTTCCGGGTTTCTTTGTCCGGGCTGCTCAACGTCAAGCCCTTCGCCGCCTTTGGATGGGAGAAGCAGGTTGCGTTGAAATCGAGCTTCAGCTTCTCTGCCTTCGCCCAGGTCAACCAGCCGCGGAAATGCTCGGGCTCAATTTCGTTTCGCGCCACCGGGCGGCTGCCGAACTCGCCATAGATGGCATGGAGGTTGACACGATGAATCCCTGGAATCAAAGACAAGGCCATTTTCATATCCTGGCGGAGCTCTTCAATCGTTCTGGCTCGACCCGGATGACTCCCGGTGGCTTGGATTCCGCCCGAGAAATCCGGCTCCTTGGTCTTTTCGAACCCGCGGACATCGTCGCCCTGCCAGCAGGGAAGGGAGATCGAAAGCCTTTTCAGAGCAGCCAAAGCGGCGTCGGCATCGACTCCGTATTCGGCATATCTCTCCCGGCTCAAGGAATAAGCCTTTTCGACGGTCGAGGCATCCATGCTGCTACCTCCTTGGCACGCTGCGCATTTGTTCAAAGACCCGCGACTTCCCGAAAGCGGGCATAGGCCCTGTCCCATTCGGCCGAGCCACAGGGTCCGAAGGGTTTGACGACAAATGAATCACGGATGATCGTCCGGACATCGGCCACTGAACCGACCTGACCCATGGCCATGGCCTGGCCCATTATGTTCCCGATCGAGGTGGCCTCGGACGGCCCTGCAAGCACCGGGAGGTTGGTGGCTTCTGCGGTGAATTGGCAGAGCATTTCGTTGCGGCTCCCTCCTCCAATGATATGGATCCTATTGATCGTCTTCCCGGTCAGGCGGCGGAGTTCCTCGAGTGTCCAGCGGTATTTTAGAGCCAGACTTTCCAGTATGCAGCGCACGATCTCGGCCAAGGACTGGGGAGCCTTCTGACCTGTGCGCCGGCAGTAACTCCGGATGGCTTCAGCCATGTTCGGCGGGTTCAGGAAATCCGGACAGTCCGGGTCGATAAACGCGTTGAAAGCCGAGACTTCTCTCGCCAGCCGGGTCAGCTCGTCATATCCCAGTGCCGATCCGGAAGCCCATTCCTTGCGGCACTGCTGCAGAAGCCAAAGGCCGGCAATGTTTTTGAGAAATCGGGTGCTGCCGGCGATTCCGCCTTCGTTGGTGAAGTTGGCGGAAAGGGCAGCGGGATTGATCAGGGGAGAGCCCAATTCTACTCCCATCAGGGACCAAGTCCCGGAGCTGATATAGGCCCAATCCTCTCCAGACGCAGGGATGGCGGCGATGGCGGCTGCGGTGTCGTGGCTGGCTGTGGCAATGACCGCAGTCTCCCTGAGCCCGGTTTCTTGGGAAATCCAGGGGCCCACGGGGCCGAGAAGAGTGGCGGGAGAGACAATATTCTGCAGGAGCCGGGGTGGAATCCCAAGAGCAGAAAGAAGCTGTCCATCCCAATTCCGGGTCCGAGGGTCGAGAAGCTGGGAGGTTGAAGCGATGGTGAATTCGCTGGCCTTCTCTCCGGTCAGAAGATAGCTGAAGAGGTCGGGCATGAAGAGCAGTGCAGCCGCCTGGGCAATCGAGCCCGGGCTTCTCCTTATGGCAGCGAAAAGCTGGAAGAGAGTGTTGAACGGCAGGAACTGGATGCCCGTGTGCTCATAGACCTCATTTCGGGGCAGGAGCTCGAAGAATTCAGCCATGACCCCCTGTGTTCGGGAATCGCGGTAGGCATAAGGGAGTCCGAGGACGGTTCCGTCAGAGCCAAGCAATCCAAAATCCACTCCCCAGGTATCGACGGCCAGGCTCGCCGGTGGGGTGCCCGCTTCAAGCAGGCCGGTTCTCATTCCCTTTTTAATTTCCTCGAACAGGCTGTAAATATTCCAATGAAGATGGCCCAGCACTTGAATCGGCCCATTGGGAAACCGGGTCAGCTCCCGGATGAGGATTCGTCCGTTCTCCAGCCGGCCCAGGATGGTCCGTCCGCTTTCGGCCCCCAAATCAAAGGCCAGATAGAAGTTCTTCTCCATTGCCTCTCGTTATATAATCATTCAATTTCCAATTCAAGCACCCGTTCTTTCCAGGGCTTTAAAACCGGTCCGGAATATTCTAATATGATGGAAGCGGTATAGACCATGTATTTCGAAGATCGATTGAGACTCGTCAAGAAGGAGCGCGCCTCCCGGACCAGAGCCGCAGCGATCAACAAGGCTTGGCAGGACATCGACAAGAATCCGGGCGCATCCACAAAGGAGAAGCTGGAGAGGCTGATCACCCTGACTCGAACCCCGAAGAGAGAAAAACAGGCCGTCCTGCCTCCCGAGCCCCCGAAAAGGAAACCTCTGGAGGTTTTCGAGAATCATTATAATCTTTACGGCCGGTACGGGAAAATCCCCATAGCCGCTGGCCTCAAAATAGAGGGTGAAGTCCTTGCCCTCCTCAGCCGGGACAAGAAGTTTGCGGAACTCGACCTTTCAACAGCGCTCTTCCTGGACCTCGAGACGACCGGACTCTCGGGCGGAGTCGGAGTCATTCCCTTCCTGGCCGGCTTCGGTTTCTTCCGGGACGATCGGTTTTGGATCCGCCAGTTTTTCCTCGGCGAACTGGCCGAAGAGGAGCGCCTTATCCGCGAGCTCGGACAATTTTTTGGCGAGATGGGCTTCCGGTCGGTGGTGACCTTCAACGGCAAGGCTTTTGACCTGCCCCTCCTGGAAACCCGATTCATCCTGCACCGGCTGGCGTTGCCGCTGAGCGGCCTGCCTCATCTTGATTTTCTGTTCTCCGCGCGCAGCCTGTGGAGCCACAAACACGAAAGCTGCCGGCTCTATCACCTGGCCCAGCAGATCCTGGAAGCGGACAGGGAGGAGGACATCCCCTCCGCCGAGATCCCCCAACGCTACTTCGAATTCCTGAGATCGGGCGAGTTCTCGCTCATCGAACCCATCCTTTATCACAACCAGGAAGACATTTTATCTCTGCTCGGCGTGGTCATCAGCGGGGCCGCCGTGTTCAGCGAAGAAAGCGAAAATGAGTTCGGGCCCGACGCCATGGACCTTTTCGGAGCGGCCAAGCTGCTGGAGCGCACGGGCGAGAGCGAAAGGTCGGCCCGGTTCATGAGGAGGGCGCTCGAAGGGCGGCTTTCCGAAGAGATTGCCGTGCTGGCCAAGCTGAAATTGGCTTCCCACTTCAAGAAAAACCGAGATTGGGCCCAGGCCATCAGCTTGTGGCAGGAGATGACTCCGCTCAACCACTTGACCTGTTATCGGGAGCTGGCCATTTACTACGAGCACAGAGAGCGTGACTATGATAAAGCCAGGAAGGCCGCCGAGGAAGGTCTGACCGCGGCCGCCGGCGCTTCCAGCGGTCTAGAAAAGGACTTCACCCACCGCTTGGAGCGGCTCAGGCACAAGATCGAGCAAAAACGGAAGGCGGAGGAGAAGGGGTGAACAAAGAATTCGCCAGGTTCCAGGGCTATCTCCGTTCGCGCGGACTCAAAATGACCCGGGCCAGGGAGCTGGTTTTTCGGGAGATCCTTTCCGCACCCGGCGTTCATCCCAACGCCGACGAAATCTGCCGGCGGTTGCAGGCTAAGAAGAAGGACGTCGGTCTGGCCACAATCTATCGGACATTGAACCTTCTCGTCAGGAGCGGATTGGTTTCAGCCGTTGACCTGGGCGAGGGCCACAGTCATTTTGAGCCGGAATGGCAAGAAACTGCCCACGGCCATCTTATTTGTCTTTCCTGCGGGCGGGTCCAAGAATTCGCCCAAGCCGGAATCCAGGAGGCGATCCGCAGAATCGGGGAGGAGGAAGGATACCGTTTGGACAAGTTCTCGCTCCAGGTCTTCGGGTTCTGTCGGGAATGCGGGACCAAGCGGGGATAGATCGGAGTGCCTGATGAACCTCAAGAAAAGCTTCTTGATCGGGCTTCTGGCCGCCCTTTTCACCGCCTTGTTGATTTTTTGGAAAAGGGGAAAAAGGCAGGCTTGAGGGGTGGACGCTGCTCAGATCCCCTCTTCCGCTAACAGGAAGCCCAGAATAGCTGTGGCGATCGCACCGAGCTCGAGCTCGCGCGGATGGACTGCGGCCAGGACGTCCTGGCTGCAGTGGTGGGCATCGAAGTAGCGCTGGGAATCCGGGACGAGCCCCATGAGGACCGTCCCTGACTCCCCGAGCGGGCCGATGTCGACCCCGCCTCCGCCGGGTCTGATCCAGAGAATCCCGAGGGGCTGGAGAAGCGGGTGCCACCTCTGGACTTTTTCGAGGACCGCATCGCCTCCGCTGACACCGAAGCCGACCGGGAGAAAACCGCCTCTGTCGGACTCCAGGGCGACCAGGTTTCTCTCCCCCCTTCGTCGGTCGGACCGGGCGTAATCACGGCCGCCCGTTCCGCCGAACTCCTCATCCATAAACAGAACGCCGCGCACCGTTCTTTTAGGACGGATGTCAGTCGATTTCAACAATCTCAGGGCCTCGATCACATGGGCGCATCCGGCTCCGTCATCGTGGGCCCCTTCTCCCAGGTCCCAGCTATCCAGGTGGGCGCCCAGGAGGATGATCTCGTCCGGCGCCTCAGCCCCCTTGATCTCGCCGACGACGTTGTATGAAGTCACCGGCGGGAGAGCAGCACAGCTTGTCTTGAGATATAAGAAGAGGTCAGGGTCGCTTTTAAGGGAACGGCTCAGGATGTTTGCCCCCTGGGTGCTTATGGCGGCGGAAGGCAACCGGGCTACCTCGGGGCTGTATTTCATCAGGCCGGTGTGGGGGAAATCACTCTCGCCAAGAGTGAGCGAACGGACCAGCGCCGCGACTCCTCCGGCCTTGGCCGCTTCCACGGCGCCAAGGACCCTCTGTTCGGCGGCCTTGCCGTAAGCCTGGAAGGTATCAATGCAGGTCGGGTCCATGGGCCGGTTGAAAAAAATGATCTTGCCCCTGGCTTTTTCGCCGAGAGCCTTCAATTCCTCAAAAGACCCGACTTCCGCGACCTTGGCCGAAATCCCTTCCTCAGGCGTAGGCACGCTTCCGCCCAGAGCGCAGATAGAGAGAGAAATAGTCCCAAGCGGAGAGGATACCAGCCGGGCCTCTTCTACCTCTCCCCGGACCCAGCGTCCAACCACAGTCGGCTCGAGATGGACATTCTCCAGCCCCAACTCAATCATTTCCTGACGCATGAGCTCTACGGCCGCCGCTGCCCGGGGCGATCCGGTTAAGCGCGGCCCGAGCCGGGTGAGCTTGCTCAAGATGGAGAAAGCATAATTCTCCGTCAGCCCTTTTCGAGTGATCTTTTCGGTGAGCGCAGGATAATCGGTATCGAAGATCCGGACGAGTGCCCGGGCGGGAAGAAGGGCCACCTGGAAGAGCAGAAAAAAAAGGACCAGTCGGTGCGGCCGATTCATGCCTTTACCTCGAAATCGGCTCACTCTCAAGCAAACGGGAGGCCCTTTTCCTCATCACGGCCTTGACGCCCTCCATGGCCAGAAAGATGAAGATTGAAAAGCCGAGAATAATCCCGATCATCGGGAGATCCGGTTTAAGGATCCCGAAGGAACGGCGGATAGTTGGGATCTGGATAAGGCCACCGAGCAGGATCACCTGGGAAAGTATGGCCAGGACCAGCCAGCGATGGGGCGGGACTTTGAAGACGCTGAACCGCAGGGAGCGGAAATTCATGGCGATGACCAGTTCGACTATGATGAAGAGGAAAAAGATCTCCGTCCTGGCGCGGTCGATAGTGCCATAGTCGTGAAAAAAGAGCAGGAAGAAGAACGGTATCTCTATGAGCAGGGCTAGTAGGATGAAGGCCTTGACCTCGCTTGAGAAAACGCTCTCCTTGGGATTGCGCGGCGGACGGTCCATGATATCAGGGTCGGGGGGGGAAATTCCCAGGGCCAGGGCGGGAAGCCCGTCGGTAGCCAGGTTGATGTAGAGAATCGCCGCGGCCAGCAGGGGCAGATGGTCCGGCCCCTTGATCAGGACGATGCCTCCGATCACGGCTACTTCAGTGATGTTGCAGCGAAGGAGATAAGTCAGGTATTTCTTGATGTTGTCATAAATCCACCGGCCGCGCTCTATGGCCTTGAGGATGGTCGCAAAGTTGTCATCGGAGAGGACGAGGTCAGCGGCGTCCTTGGTGACTTCCGTGCCGGTGATTCCCATGGCCACTCCGATATCGGCCTGCTTGAGGGCGGGGGCGTCGTTGACTCCGTCGCCTGTCATGGCCACAACCTCTCCGCGGTTCTTCCAGGCCTTTATGATCTTAAGCTTGTCGATGGGCGAAACCCGGGCGTAGACGGTCACCCGGTCGACTATTTTCTCCAGCTCATCAGCGCTCATTTCAGCGAGTTTTGCGCCGTTCAGGACGATGTCGCCCTCCTCATAGATCCCGATTTCCTTGGCGACGGCACGGGCCGTGAGTTCGTGATCGCCGGTGATCATCACCGTCTTGATTTTAATCCGGCGGCAAGTCCTGACCGCCTCGACGACCTCGGCCCGGGGCGGGTCCATCATGCCCATGAGCCCGAGGAAAACCATATCGCGCTCGTCTTCCTCTCCACAACACCTGAACGGCTGGGGAATCGGCTTCATCGCCACTCCGAGGACTCTCAGGGCCGACTGGGCCATCTCCCGGTTGGCCTCGAGCGCTTTCTCCTTGTCCTGGAAGGAGAAGGGGATGACGCCCGTTTCGGCCAGGCGGTGGCTGCAGCGGCTAATGACTTCCTCGGGAGCGCCCTTCATGTAAGCGACGCGCCGGCCTTCCGGCTCATCGTGGACGGTGGTCATGCGCTTGCGTTCGGAGCTGAAGGGGATCTCCTCGATCCGGGGATTTTCCAGCCTCATTTCCGTCACATGGAGGCCGGCCTTGGCAGCTGTTACCACCAGGGCGCCCTCGGTCGGGTCTCCCTTGACCTTCCATTGCCCCTCGGATTCTTCGAGGAGAGAGTCATTGCAGAGCAGGGCCCCTTTCAACAGGAGTCCGAGCGGTTCATCCCGTTTGATGTCTCCAGAGATCCCCTTGAACTCACCCTTCGGCTCATAGCCGACTCCTGTGACCTCGACCCATTTTCCGGACGAAAATATCAGGCGGACCGTCATCTCACCTTTGGTCAGTGTGCCGGTCTTATCGGAGCAGATCACGGTGGCGCAACCCAGGGTTTCGACGGCCGGCATCTTCCTCACCAGGGCGTTCCTCTTGGCCATCTGGTGCATTCCGATGGCCAGCGCCCCGGTGACGATGGCGGCCAGAGCCTCGGGCACGGCGGCGACGGCCAAGGCGATGGCGAACATGGCCGTGCTGACCAGGAACTTCAAGGTGATTTGGCCGACCAGAGCCTCGCGGACGACGCTCAGCCCGGCCACTCCGAGGCAGATGCCCAAAGCGAGGATTCCCAACATGCGCCCGATCTCCTCGGTCCTCTTTTCCAGCGGCGTCTTTTTGGTTTCCGCCCCGGCCACCTCTTCGGCGATCCGGCCGAACTCGGTGTTCATCCCGGTCGAGGTCACGGCGGCCTTTCCCCGCCCATAGGTCACGATTGTCCCGGCGAAAACCATGTTCAGCCGTTCGCTCACAGGGATCTGTTCGCCGACGACGGCCGTCTCTTTTCTGACCGGGACTGATTCGCCCGTCAGGGCGGCCTCATCGCAGTTGAGAGAATGAACCTCGACGAGGCGGCCATCCGCCGGGATTTTGTCGCCGGCCTCGAGGAGAACAATGTCGCCGGGAACCAGGTCTCGGGAGGGGATCTCTTCTTCCTTTGCGTCGCGGAGGACTGTAATGGTCGGAGAGAGCATTTTTTTTAAGGCTTCCAGAGCCCGCTCCGCTTTGTATTCCTGGACAAACCCGAGGCCGGCGCTGAGCAAGACGATGACGGCGATCATCAGGGCATCCACCCACTCCCCGACCAGGAGAGAGAGCGCGGTGGCCGCCAGGAGAATCAAGATGAGCCAGTTTTTGAATTGGCTGAAGAAAAGCGAGAGGGGAGAAGCTTTTTCTTCTTTCCGGAGCTCATTGGGCCCATACTCGACGAGGCGTTTGCCCACCTCTTCGGAGGTCAGGCCGCGGTGCTGCTCCGAGCGCAGGCGGTGGAGGACATTGTCAGCGTCAAGGGCATGCCAGGCCGGTGTTTGCATAGTTTGCGTCTCCTCTCCGGGCTAAGGTCAACGAGCCGGCCATTATAACAAACCCGAACCGCCAGGAAAACCCCCCGCGTCCAGCCGCTTTGACCGCGGCTAGCCGGCGGGGGTGAGGAGGAGGGGCTTAAAAGAGGAGGGGTTGGAGGGAAATATGCTCACCCGATTCACCGCGAGGGGGGATTGTCATTAATAAGGATAAACAAGATAACTATAGGCGCTTATTCTTATGGGTATCTCTGTGGAGAAATAGAGAACGGCGGCTTGAAGTGAATGAAGAAAGAACTTACAATGGGCGGCCAAGGGAAAGCGATGCGGCTTTTCCTGAGGGAAGGGAAGTCCGGGCCATTACGTTATGGGGCCGCCGGGCCTCTGAATCGGGTGAGAGAATGAGAGAACGAGGGTTTACATTGATCGAGGTCTTGCTGGTCGTGGCCATCATCGGAATCCTGGCGCTCGTATCTTATCCGAGCATCAAAAACTCCATGGAAACAAGGGGGCTGGAAAACGAGGCCAGGGAGATCCTGACAACTCTCCAGCAGGCCAAGTTCCAGGCAGTCAAATTAAAGCTGAATCACCGGGTGAGTTTTGATGACAGCCTCGGTTACTGGGTCTATTTTATCGAGAGGGAAGTGAGCTACAACAATTGGGTCGAGGACCCTGGGCATATCAGGAAATCAATCCCCAACAAGCTGACCGTCACCATCAACCTGTCGAGCCAGTTCATCGTTTTCTCACCCCTGGGGTTCGTCCTCAATTACAGCACGACCCAGCATGACATCTCCCTCCAGAGCCCGGATATTCAGCGGCAGGGCCAACCGAGCACGAGGACGATTGTCATCTATGCCGGCGGCTCCATCCAATATACGAAATCCGCTTAAAGCAGGCGAATATGAAGACAACCAAGGAAAGCATCATGAGAATTCGGGGTAACAGGGGAGGGGGTTTTTCTCTGCTGGAGGTTCTCATAGGCATGGTCCTTGTGGCCATCGCCGTCCTCGGCCTGGCCCAGATCTTCACCCTGGGCATCCTGAACAACCTCAGGGCTGAGAGGATCGCCAACGCCTCTTTCCTGGCGCAGCAGCAGGTCGATATCATGCGAAACCTGAGCGCCGATGAATTGACGGCCCTGGCGACGGGCACCGGCGTGGACGTGAACGGTGACGGCAACCCGGACATCCTCAAGGACGAGCTCCTCGACATCAATGGCGACAGCCAGTTGGACTACCGCCGGATTACCGAGATCCAGGCCGATTCGTCCGGGGCCAATATCACGTTTGAAGTCGCCGTTTTCGTCTTTTCCGCCGAACGGATGAACACAGATAAGGCCCAGCTGATTCTCCAGCCCGTCCAGTACGGCGTGAAAGCAAAAGTCAACACGATCATCAGCCGATAAAGATCCGTCAAGGCGAGGCAAATATGATGAGGTCAATTATCAAAGCAACCAGAAAGTCGTTCCGGCGTTCCTCCCGGGGGTTCACTCTGATCGAGCTTATGGTCGGAGGCTCGATCATGCTGGTCATCGTCCTGGCCACGCTCTCCCTTTACATGAGGAGCAATAAAGTCGCCGTCGACCAGAACCAGTATTCCGAGCTCCAGCATGACGTCCGCTCCGGGATGTATTTCATGTCCCGGGACATCCGGATGGCCGGGGCCGGCCTCCCGATCGAGTTTTTGGGCTATGTCTTGGAGGGAGTCAATAACGAGAACCAGGGCGTCGAAATCACCCCGGACCGGTTCAAAATGCTGGGGAACATCGAAGACCCTCTCAACTTGAGCATCGGCAATTATCAGGGCTCTTCGATCAATCTATCCGTCGACGATTACAGCTTTGAGCAATTTCCTTATCCCGATGATTACTACGACAATAAATTTGTTTTGATCCTCCCCAACCCCAGTTCCGCCTGCCGGGCGGGCGAGATCAGGCAGATCACCCATGTCACGCATGATTCCGGGGGGGCCAACGAAAAGTTGAATTTTTCTCCGGGGCTGGGCGAAGAATGGGGAATAAACCCCCCTGGAGGTTTGTCCGGAACATGCAGCAGCTCGAACGATTATGACGGCGGGTTGGTGACCTTCATCAACGTCTCAGAATACTGGCTGGATATGACCGGCAACTATCCGGGTTTGACGGCCGGGCAGGACGGATACATCGGAAACGGTCAGGGGGGGATTCTCTATGTCACTATGAACGGCGTTCACTATCCTATAGCCCAGAATGTAGAGAACCTCCAGTTCGAGTACAACGGGGACTGGAACCCTCCCTATGACGGCGGGCTGGACGGCTTCACGCCCTGGGACAACGCCACCTGGACCCTTGACACGGAATTGATCGGCCGGATCCGTCAGGTCAGGATGCTGGTCCTGGGGAGGACGCCCCGGCCATTTGTAACTCTTGCGGGCAAGGCGCCGGAGCTCATTAACGTCTACAAACGCCCGCCTCTTTCCGACACCGCCGGCGCCGGTCAGGCGGACAAGCACAAGAGGTTCCTGCTGGAGTCCACCTCCAACGTGAGAAACATGTCCTTGAATATGTATAACACTGGCACACGATAAAGAGGCTAAAATGAACTCCCAAAGGACCCGAAAAGACAAGGGCGTGACCCTGATTATACTGGTCATCGTCATCGCCTTCTTGCTGGCGGTGGGGATTCTCGTTCTTTACATCACCGGCACTGGACCCGAAGTCGCCGGGAACCTCCGCCTGCAGGAGCAGGCCTTTAATGCCGCTGAAGCCGGGTTCGACAACGCCTGGACTTATATCGAAGGCGCTTTCGTCGGTGCGGGCTGGACCAATTTCGACGGGCACTACATCACCCAACCAAATGGCGTCAGCAATCCTCTGGACGACGACTATTTCCGCAAGCTCACCGACGAGGAAATACTGGCCGCGACGAGCACGAGCGACCCCAACATGATCTTCTATAAGATCCCCTATGTCACGACCCAGAGCGGGACCCTGGATGCCCGCTATACCTACACAGCTTTTCTGATCGATGATGATGGCGGCGGCGGGGACCCGGACGCCTTCGACGCCCTGCTCGTCTGTATCGGGACGGTGCAAACTGGCGATCTCTTCACAACCGCGAGGCTGGAAATCGGCCTGGCTATGCAAATGCCGGGAACATGAACATAGATAAGGAAAAGGGAGAAGGAAAGAATGAATAAAACGAAAAGAGCGGCGGGGCTTCATTTGCCTATTCTTCTGTTTCTGCTGGTTATAGGGTTCATTGCCTTGAGGTTCTGGGCCCAGGAGGCGTGCGTCGAGCAGCAGCTCTCTTTCGCCGAGTCGTTTAGCACCACTGATTATGAGGACATCGCCAATACCTCTGTGGCCCACTGGACAGACGGGCCTCCTCCTGACCTTCCTGGATACATCACCCTCAATAAAGTCGGATCTGATTTCGCTGTGCAGAATCCGGGGCACTTCCCCGCCTGGATCAACACCATCGCGTCCGGTGATTTCGACAACGACGGCTGGACCGATTTTGTGGGCAGCAGCTCGAGCTACAGCAATGCGCTCGTTTTCCTCCGAAACCTTGGGGGCGAGGGGCTAGTCGGGAGTTTCGGGATCACCCACTGCATAGACGGAACCGTCTGCAATCTCTATCCTGCTTCGTCACCGCCGACTCAAGGCGTCAAGGGCGCGCCTATCGATGGAAGCGGGCATTCGGCCCTGACTTCCGGGGACTATGACGGGGACGGGGACCTGGATTTCTTTTTTATAGTCTCCCAGGATAACCCACCCAATTTCACGATCAAAAGGATGTGGCTCTATGTCAACCAACTGACCGAGTCCGGAAGCCTGTCGTTCGTCCAGGTCAATAAAACCGCCGATGGCACGTGGCTGAGCACAATCAAAGGCATCGCCTGGTCGACTACCATGATGGCCAGCCTGGATTTCGACAAGGATGGGGACCCGGACATTGTGATGGGCAACAAGGCCGGGGAAGTCATCAAGATCAACAATAGGAATTTGACAAGGGCGATCAGCGCGGTTAATAAATGGAACTTCAGCACGCTTCTCACCGGCGCCCAGACCGGCTGGTCGTCTTCATCGAACCGGGGTGTCAGCACCCTGTCCATCGGCGACTTTGACTACGATACGGATCTCGATCTCTTCCTGGGAAGCGTCAGCTACCCGGAAATGCAGTACTGGAAGAATGACGGCACAGGCAATTTTGGCACGAGCCCCTACAAGACATACATGGATGCCACGGGCGACACATACAACAATTATTACGACGGCGCCGCCACTGTCTCCATCGCCAATGATTTTGACAAGGATGGCGATGTGGACATTATGGTGGGCACAGACAACTGGAACTATAAGCCGGGTTCAGAGGACATCGGCGGCATGTGTTACTATTTCAAGAATGCCGGGGGAGAGTTTACCCAGCGCCTCATCTTTGACGGAAGGGATGACAGCCCGCCCGTCTATGATTATGACCTGGGCGCGCTCCTGGACTACGACAACGACTTAGACCAGGACTTCCTGATTGCCGATGGAAACCACACCGAAAACTATTATCTGTTCATAAATAACCTGGCCGATGTCTACAACCTTCAGGGGATTGCTCAATCCGCCAACGTCACTCCTGCGCTCGACCCCAGTCTCCATGCGATCACCAGGATCCGGATCATCAACCTGAGTCAATCGGTGGTCGGAGGGTCCAGCGCCGGGCTGGAAATCAGCTACTATGTCTCCAACAACGACGGCCGGGACTGGGAATTTTATGCCCGGAGCGAAGGGAATGATATCCACAACTACGGCACTTTCCCCGATGCTCAAAGCGGCGATTGGCACACCTTCGAACACTATGGGAGCAAGCTCAAATGGAAAGCGGAACTTCGAGCCGAGGACGACAACATCCCCGAATTTCCGGACTCCTCATACGAGACTCCCCGAATCGACAACATTGAATTCGAGGTGATCTATGTGGAAAGGAAAGAATATTCCCGGACCTCTGTGGCCGCGACCATCGCCGATAACAGCGGAGCCAACATCAAGCTCATCATCGGCGGAACTTTTTATTACCCCGGCTGGCAGGGCCGTCTTATCGCCTACGATGTCACAGGCATGAGCCCGCTCAACACTTCCTACTCCGAACTCAGGACCGTCAGCCGGTCCGACCTCTCCGACCCGACGGGAAGGGAGATCGTCGCCCCGGGGACGGAGATCCTCTGGGATGCCGGGAGTCTGCTGGACGCCCGCTCGGCTTCTGACCGGGTCATATACACCGCCCTCCCCGAAGGCTCTGGAACAGGGTTCAACAGGCTTGACTTCACGACGGCGAACGTCGCGACTCTGGAATCGTACCTGCAAGATGTGCAGGGCGATGATGCGGGGCTGATCGAATTTGTCCGGGGGGTTGGCCGCGACTGGAAGCTCGGAGACATCAACCATTCGAACCCCGTGGTCATCGGCCCTCCGGCCGGCGCCGCCGCTCAGATGGGCACAGGGTACGATGCCTTTAAGCTGGCTTGGGAAGACAGGAAGAAGGTGCTGTATGTCGGGGCCAATGACGGCATGCTCCACTGTTTCGATGTCGTGACGGGGCAGGAGCTGTGGGGCTTTATCCCGTATAACCTTCTCCCCAAACTTAAAAATATGTGGGGTGTCGACCAGATCACCCTGGACCGCTATTTCAATCGAGACGTCTATGTGGACGGCAGCCCCGTGGTCGTCGATGTCGTGCTGGGGGGGAACTGGAAGACCATCCTGGTCTGCGGCCAGGGCCCGGCAAAGGGAAGTATCATCGGGGGAGGCGCCAATTATTATTTTGCTCTTGATGTCACTGACCCGGAGAACCCGATTCCCCTTTGGGAGTTGACCGCTAATACGATGGGCGAGACCTGGTCCGTTCCGGTCATCGGCAAGGTGACCAAGGGCGGCGCCGACACCTGGGTGGGTTTTCTCGGCTCCGGCTACGATAACAACACTGATGCGGGCGTCGTCCTGGGCAACACTTTTTACGCCATCGACCTGACCGATGGGAGCATCTTCTGGACGTTTGAGGCGGACGAGGTCGACACCTCGGACCCGGCCCGGACGAACGATCAATTTCCCAACATCCAGAACACCCTGCCGGGTTCGGCTTCCTACGTGGACATCGACCGGGATGGGCATATGGACCGGGTCTATATCGGCGACCTGGACGGCCGGATCTGGAAAGTCGATGTGACCACTGCATTCGAGAACAGCGGGTCCTGGGATGCCGAAGTCATTTTCGTCGACCCGGATAACTATCCGATCATCACCAAGCCGGCCATCTGGAGAAACCCGGCCGGGGCGACGGGTGATCCGCGCATCTTTTTCGGGACGGGCGGAGATGACGGGGCCCCCAACGATGTAATCTATTCATTCGTCGCCTTGATCGACCGGGAGGCTTCGACGGATATCGAATGGTACCTTGGAGTGCCCTACGGAATCCGGGCCGCAGAGAGAGATGCGGGGGACTTGGCAGTCGGTGAAAAGGTCTGGGCAGATCCCAAGATTGAGGATTACACAGTTTATTTCAGCACTCTCTCGGGAAGCATCGAAGCCGTCGACCCGTGCCTCAACCTGGCCGGTCTGGGCAAACTCTACGCCCGATTCATCGTCTCGATCGGCGGATCCCCTGTCGGCGGCACGGCCTTCAAGGGCCTTTCGGGGGCTCTGGAAAGCCTGGACCTAGCCATCAAGACGCGATCGGCAGTCACGCTCGGAGAAACCCAGACCACCACAGACGGAGCGAGGAAAAGGGAAGTTTATATTCAAGAGTACGACTCGACCGTCCAGAAGATGGAGCAGCTGACCGGTGGTCTCGTCAAAGTCAAGTCCTGGCGAGAGGTCTACAAAGTCTTTAAGAGATAAGGAGCAGCCCCGGGAGCAGCGACTAGAACGCTAGCCTTAACAAAGGGCAGGTCGCAACGAGCGGCCTGCCCTTTTTTCTTCTTTCGACGCCGGATCTTGAGTGTGGTCACCCATTTCCTACTTCCCGAATGAAGGTCGGGCCGCCGCGGCTTTCCCCGGCCGATTGGATTTGACACTCTCAGGGGCGCTCTGATATAAGCCCTGTTCGAGATCGGAAATGGCCGTTTCATACTCCCTCGAGACTCTTGGCAAACTCAAAGATCTATTTTGCGCGCAGAAGCTTTTCCGTCCGCTCCGGGTTCAGCGCTATGAATCCGGACAGCGGCTGACCTTCGAAATGGAAGGAGTCGATCCGGCTCAGAAGATTGAGCTCGAACTCGAAGTCGACCGCTTTGTGGGTGGCGGATATTCGGGCCAGGTCTACAAAACCAAGATCATCCGCTTTGTAAGCGATGGAAAAGTCCCGGCGGGTCTCACCGTGGGGGGAATATATGCGGTGAAGATATTTATCCCTCCAAGCTCGGTCAGCCGCTGGATCCGCAATTTCATATATGCGCTGGGTTTTCAGGGGCCTTTTTCTCTGCGGGTCAATCCGGCCGCTGTCCGGGCAGGGGCTCTCTGGCAGCGGTTTATCCGCCGCGGCGCCCGGCTTCGATTTGGCTCGGAGGGCGCGGTGGCCAATGTCCTGGCCACTTTTATCGATTTCAACCTTGGGAGCTGCGGGGAGATAAGCGAATGGGTCGACGGCCGGATGTGGAGGCTGGAGGTTGATGACGACCTCTATTCCCGCTTCAAATGGAAGCTGGGGCAGCCGGGAGGCGGGCTGAACTCGCCTGAATACAAGGCCAAAAAAGAGTTCATGGACGACCTTGTCAAGCTGATGCGCGAGATGGGAGCCGAGGAACTGGCCCGCCAGTATGAGTGGTGGACTCTCAAGAGCCAGCCCAATGCGCTGAAGCGTATAGGGACGGATGCCGACCCGACCGCTGGGCTGACGGCCGTCGATTTTCGGGCGGGCATCGTCCTGCTTCCTTTTCTTCCCGAATGCCCGGCCGACTTCAAGCTCATCATCCGAGGGATAGGGCGGGGAAGCCTGGTCCAGTTCGACCGGGGCGACATCCGCAAGCTCGAGGGCTACGCGGCCGCCCGACCCGATGCTTTCGCCGATATGGCCGGCGCGCTCGAGGAGCTCAAGAGGGCCGACCAGGCCTATCGGGACTCCCTGCCCGACCTCACCCATCACCACGTTAAACTGATCACCAAGCCGAAGCTCTGGACGGCGATCCACGCCGCTTGGGTTCGGGGTTGGGAGATCCGGAGCATGGCCGATGCGGACGCGGCCGGGCCCTTGCGCAAGAGTCGTCTTGCGGCTCTCCTTTTTCTCCTGCTCGGCCTGCTTCCCGTCCTCACTCCGATCCTCTTTCTCCTCAAGTTCCCGGGGCGGTCCGTCGGACTCTGGCTTTTATGGTTCGCGCCGCTCCTGGGGCCTTTTGTCCGCAGGCTGTGGGGGCGGCGGGACCTTCGCCGGCACGTCGGGGCCTTCCTGACCAAGGCCGGCTACCGCGGCCGGGCCTTCCGCGGCCACGTGGCCGAGGCCCTCATCGGCTGGCACAGGTCGGGACGAGTGAGTGACAGGCGGGCCCGGGCCATCGCCGAAAAGCCCGGCCTTTACCTTCTCAACCGGCCCCTCGCGTTCCTTCCTCCGGGAGTCCACAGGTTCATAACGGACAAGGCCTACTTCAAAGATCGCCTCCACATCATGTTCGTCAAACCGTTTGAGCTCTACTTTAAGCCGGCGGTCCGGGAGAAGTGGCTGCGCGACATGGTCGAGGAGGGCCGCAAGGACGGGATGCTCAGCGCCGACGATGCCGCACGCATCCTGGCCCAGATCGACGAACCCTACATCCAGAAATACCTGAAGAGCCTGGCTGTCCATCTGGCCACGCTGTTCCTCTCGGAAACGGTCTTCCTGACGATCGCCGTGATCTATGTCCTGGGCCATCCCGAGCTCGGCTGGTCCCAGGCCACGCTGCGAGCCGGGCTCATCATCGGCGCACTCAACCTGCTCCCGATCTCGCCGGGCTCCCTCGTCAGGGGCTTCTATGTCCTGGGGCTCTGCATCAAAGAAAAGAACATCAAGGACTACTGGCTGGCTCTCCCCGTCAGCTTCCTTAAGGTCTTCGGCTACCTGGCCTTCCCTCTCCAGATGGCCTACCGGTTTCCCGAGCTGGCCCGCTTCATGGCCGGACGTTCGGCCACCGGCGCTGTCCATATCGTCCCGATTTTTGGCGAAAAGGGAGCCTGGCTGGAGCATGCCGCATTCGACCTTTTTTATAATTACCCCTTAAGTCTGCGCCGCCGCATCCGGGAGAGAGACGCGCAATTCTCAGCCCGGCCGTCAAGGAAATGGACTTTGCCGCTGGTTCTCATGACGTGTGCATTGGTGCTGGCCCTTGTGGACGTGGGCTATTTTAAACTGAGCGGGCATGTGCCGGCACTCGGCCAGATCTGGTGGCTGCTGGTCTGGGTGCCATTTTTAGGAGCTCCTCTGGCGGCCGGCCTGGCCAGGTTGCCGCGCGTATCGCGGAGGTTTTGGATCGGAGCGCTGGCGGGCGCGCTCATGGGCTTCATCGATGCCGTTTTTAAAATTGCTCTATCCGCTTATATAGAATCTTCAATTGCCGGCCAGCCGGCCGGAGAACATTTTCTTGTCCAGCTGGCCATCAAGGTCATAGGGCACATGTTCTTGTTCATATTAATTGCCATCCTTGGGGTATTGCTCTTTGAGAACCGTCGGTCCGAGCCGAAGTCGTCCTAGTCCTCGCCAAATCAATATCTTGCTTTTCTTGCCGGGCTTCCGATCTTGGGTCTAAGCCAGGCCAAGGAGGGGGAGGAGGATCCTCAGACACGCCCAAATCAACAGCCCCCCGGTGATATTAAGCAGTGCTCCCGCCCTGATCATCTTGGTGATAGGCACGAGACCCGATCCGTAGACGATGGCGTTGGGCGGAGTGGAGACCGGGAGCAGAAAGGCGTAGCTCGCACCGATGGTGGCGCCGATGGCCGGGGGGATGGGGTTGACGCCGGCCGCCTGAGCGATCGAAATCATGATGGGCACCACCATGGTCGCTGCGGCGGTGTTGGATGTCGTCTCAGTGACGATGATGGCCAGGTAGATTCCAGCGAGGGTGAGACCCCATAGGGAGGTTGCCCCGAAAAAATGGAGCAGGCCCCGGCCCACCTCATCGGCCAGCTTGGTCTGGAACATCAAGTCGCCCAGGGTCAGACCCCCGCCAAAAAGAAGCAAGGTCCCCCAATCGATCTGCACGGCCTGCCTCCAGGTCAGCGTAAACTCCCTTTTCTTCCAGTCAAGAGGAAGTAGAAAGAGCAGAAGGGCGGCGAAGAGCGCAGCCACCGCCTCGGGAACTCGTTCGCCGTAGCGGCGGGAAAGAGGCGAGGAGGCGCCGGAAAAAAGCGCCAGGAAACCGGGAAGGATCCAGAGCCCCACCGCCGTCAGGAAGGCGATCAGGGCGTTTTTCTGGCCGCGGGTCCAGGGTCCGAGCTTCTGCACCTCGGCCCGGACGAATTCCCGGCTGCCCTTGATACGGCTGACCTCAGGCTTATGGAGTAGGTACATGACGACATAAAGGAACGCATACATGATCACAAGGAGCGGCACCGCAAACTGCATCCAGCGGAAAAACGGGATTTTGACACCGGCGAACTTATCCAGCATAGCGAGTCCGATAAGGTTGGGTGGCGTGCCGACCGGGGTGCCGATGCCCCCGGTGGAGGAAGCGTAAGCGGCCATGAGCATCATTCCGGTGGTGAAGCGCAGCCGCTCCGTGGCGATTGGGCGGCCCGTCTGCTTGGCCAAAAGGTCGGCCAGGGCCGAGATAATCCCGAGGCCGATCGGGAACATCATGGCCGTTGCAGCCGTGTTGCTGATCCACATAGAAATAAAGGCCGTGATGGCTCCGTAAGCAAACAGGATCCGGCCGGAACTGTGGCCGACAAACGGCAGCGCCAGAATAGAGTAAGCGAAGCGTCTGTCCAGGCCGTGGATAGACATGGCCCGGGCGAGGATGAAGCTTCCCACAAAAAGAAAGATGATCGGGTCGCCAAACGGAGCAAAAGCCCCCTTGGCATTGGTCACACCGGTGAGCACGCACAACGCGGCTCCCAGCAGGGAAGTCGCCGGAATCGGGACCGGCTCGGTGATCCACCAGACGATGATCCAGCCGATGACGGCCGCCAGGGTATGGGCGCGGGAGTTCAGACTGCTCATCGGTAGAAGATAGAGCGTCAGGAAAACGAGCGGGCCGAGGAAAAGGCCGATGCTGCGCCGGAGGCGTTCAAAGCGCATTTCCGCTTCAGTCAACGCCCCGTCAAGCGATACCGGTTCTTCAGGACGATCAGACATGTCCTTGGGCACTTTCAGGATCCCTCTTCCGGGGAATGGTAGCATACAGAAATCCCGGGATACAACAGCTTATCTGCATTTTTTGACTTCGACAGGGGGGGTATGCTAGATTGGTTTTCCGTTTTTTGACCTTATCTTGAAATACGATCCGTTGTGCGGTCGGAGGAGGCGATGAACGTCCTCGTAGTCCTGGCAGTGGCCGCGGCCTGCTTCGGGCTCGCCATCCGATTTCACTCCCGTTACATTGCCCGCGTCCTAGGCGAAGACCCTAAAAACCCCACGCCCGCCATCACTTGTTCCGACGGCCGGGATTATGTCCCGACGAAGCGATATGTTGTTTTCGCTCACCATTTTTCAGCTATCGCCGGCGCGGGACCCATTCTCGGACCGACTATGGGCATCCTCTATGGGTTTGTGCCGGCTTGGCTCTGGGTCGTGCTGGGAGGGATTTTCATCGGCGCGGTTCATGATTTCACGGCCCTTTTTGTGAGCATACGGGAAGGGGGGAAGTCGATGGCTGAAGTGGCCCGGAAGACCCTGGGCCCGACCGGATTCAATCTCTTCATCGGGTTCACCATCGTCATGATTGTGCTCGTCACCTCCTCGTTCCTGAGCGCGACCGCCATTTCTCTGACTTCTTTGTGGCCTCTGAGCAAACTCGGTGTCGTCGGGGGACAGACCTTTCTCAAAACCGTCGTCAGGGAAGGCGTGGCCTTGGGACGGATCGGTGGCATCGCCTCAATGTCGGTGATTATCATCACCCTGACATCTCCGTTTCTGGGATGGCTATTGTACAAGAAGAGGCTAAAAGCCGTTCCGGCCAACCTGATCGCCTCTGCTATCTGCGTCGCCTCCATCCTGTTCGGTATAGCTTATCCTGTCACCTTGGCGCCGACGGCCTGGATGATCATTATCTCTATCTACGTTCTCATTGCTGCCGGAGTGCCCGTCTGGCTCATCCTTCAGCCCCGGGACCTCATCAACGTCCAGATCCTTTACGGCGGCATCCTCCTGATGGTCATTGCTCTTTTCTCGTCTGGATTCGGCGGGCTTAAGGTCACTATCCCCAGCTTCAATCTCGCCGAGGGTGTTCAACAACTCGGCCTTATCTGGCCGATGATGTTTTGCACGATTGCCTGCGGGGCGATCTCCGGGTTTCATTCGCTCGTCGCCGGCGGCACGACCTGCAAGCAGCTCTCCAAGGAAACCGATGCCCGCCAAGTGGGATATAATGCCATGCTCCTGGAATCGCTCCTGGCCGTATGCGTGCTACTGGCCATCGGCGCAGCGTTGAGCTTTGCCGACTACAAGTCGGTCGTCTGGCCCTCCGATCCGGGTGTCAAGTCCAACCCAATCCTCGGTTTCTCGCTGGCGGCCGGCCATCTCTTCCACATGGCCCTCGGCATCCCCGTGGCTCTCGGCTCGGTTTTTGGAATTCTCCTTGTCGAGGGGTTCGTGATCACGACTTTGGATGCGGCCGTCCGGCTGAATCGCTACCTCTTCGAGGAGCTATGGGCCATCCTCTTCCGGAATACCCCGCGAATCATGAAACATTATTGGTTCAACGCCGCGCTTGCGGTGGCCGTGATGTGGATACTGGCCTATTCCAACGCCTTCAGCTCGCTCTGGCCCATCTTCGGCACGGCCAATCAGCTTCTGGCCGCTCTGGCCTTGTTGGCCGTATCGGCCTGGCTCATGCTCCGTAAAAAAAAGAACCTTTTCACCGTCATCCCTGCGGTTTTCATGATCGTAACGACCGTGGCCTCTCTGCTCATCCTCCTCGGGTCCTATTACCGGAGCAAGAACTATGTCCTCATGGCCGCTGATCTCCTGCTCCTGGTTTTATCGGCCGGAGTCGTCCGGCTGGTGTTGAAAGCCTTTCTCAGGCCCAAACCGCACCCGGCCGCAGGGGTGGCCTGAAGGGGTCTGTATAAAGGGAGCGAGATGATGACTGACCTTAATATCGTCCTTGAAGCGATGAAAGACATCCGAGGACGCGCTTGATAAAACTCTCCGAAAAGTGATTCCGATGAGCAATAGAGCCGGGGATGTTTTCTGGGTCGGCTTGGCCCTTTTCGCCATGTTCTTCGGCGCGGGCAACCTCATCTTTCCTCCCTTCATGGGGTTCATAGCTGGGTCCAGCTGGTCAATAGCGCTGGCTGGTTTTCTTATCACGGGCATCGGCATGCCCCTTCTAGGCATCATGGCCGCCTCCAGAGCGGGCGGAACGGTTGAGCATCTTGCGGGCAGAGTCAACCCCTTGTTCGGCCGCATCTTGAGCATCGTAATCATCCTGGCCATTGGGCCTCTGCTCGCCATACCGAGGACGGCGGCGACGACTTTTGAAATGGGGGTCCGCCCCAACATCCCGGGGGCTACAGCGGCCATCTCGTCTTTGGTCTATTTCGCTGTCACTTTATTTTTCTCTCTCAACCAGAAGAAGGTCGTCGACAAAATCGGCAAGATCCTCACCCCTTTCCTCCTGATTACCCTGGCCCTGATCATCCTGAAGGGCGTCCTCTCTCCTCTCGGGGAGATCAGCGGCAGCGGGCTTTCCAACGCCTTTGGAAAAGGATTCCGGGAGGGCTACCAGACGATGGACGCCATGGCTTCTGTCGTTTTCGCTGAGATCATCATTGCCGCCATGGTCTTCAAGGGCTACAGCCGCACTTCGGATCAAGTGAAGATGACTTCGCTGGCCGGGCTCGTCTCGGCGATCGGACTGGGGCTCGTCTATGGAGGGCTGATGTACCTCGGCGCCTGCTCTGTCCGGCTCTTTCCAGGAGACATCGAGAGAACGGACCTTCTCATCAGCATCACCCAGGGCATTCTGGGAGGCGCGGGTAAGATCGCCCTGGGCCTGGCCGTCGCCCTGGCCTGCCTGACTACGTCGATCGGCCTCACCGCCACGGTGGGGGATTACTTCAGCACTCTATCCAAAGGGAAACTCAGCTATAAGGTCATCTGCCTCGCCACCTGTGTTTTCAGCGCGGTTTTCGCTACGGTCGGAGTGACGACGATCGTGAAGGTGGCCGTGCCTCTTCTTGTTACGGTATATCCCATCGTGATCGTGCTGGTCATCCTGACGATGGCGGGGAGGCTGGTCAGAAGCCGTGCCATCTACATCGGAGCCGTCATCGGAGCGCTGGCCACGAGTCTGTTTGACGCCTTGACGGCGGCCGGAGCGCCCGTTCCGTTCATCAATCAATTGATCTTGAACATCCCGTTTGCCAAATCGGGCTTTCCCTGGATTTTGCCGGCTTTGGCGGGGGGCATTATCGGTGCGGTCGCGGCTAGGGCGGGAGCGAGTAAGCCTCCCGCATCCCGTTGAAAATCAACCGGGTTTGGGGTATATTCTAGCTGCTTTATGCGCCCGTAGCTCAGCTGGATAGAGCGACTGACTACGAATCAGTAGGTCGGAGGTTCGAATCCTCTCGGGCGTATTTTTTAATTTTTAGGGGTCAATCGATCTGCTGGCGCTCGAAAAAGGTCAGGACTTGGCTTTCGAGTTCTTTGGCGCGGGCGATCGCCTTTTCTTCGGTCAATGTTTTCATCAACTCCTGGAGCTTGGGTCGGACATCTTTGACCATTCTTTCCGCAGTCTCGGTGTTGGCGGGGATAACAAGAACAAGCTCTCCCGCCTGGCGCATTGAGGTAATGTAGCGGTCGGTCGCCCTCCGAAATTCTTTTTCCAGGCTGCGAACCTGCGCCACTTCGGACGAACCCGTCAGGACAAAATGACGGTAACCCAGGTAGACAAGGCCTCCAAGAACAAGCAGCCAGATCAGTCGTTTCATCTCTTTCCTATAGTTTAGTCGATTGAGCCGGTATTATAACAAAAAATCTGGACATTCGGTCAGGAATAGCTATAGTGAAGGAAAGCGGGATGGCAAAGTAGAAATGGCCGGGGCGAAAGCAAAGAAGACGATGGAGCCGTGTGCCATTCATCGCACTGTCGGGGCTTGGTTGGGCGCCGTTGCCTTACTTTTCCTGGGGGGTCTTCTGGTCTCTGCTGTAAACGGCCAGGAGTTCAAGAATCTATCCAGGGAGTTCGAGCCCGAGATCCTAAAAGCCATGTCCAAGGGCAACATCCCTTCGGCGGCCGTAGCCTTGGTTCATGGCGACAGGATCGTTTTAGCCGGAGCTTATGGCTATTCGAATGCCTGGGCCCGGACGCCGGCCTTCGCCGAAACCGTCTACCTCATCGGCTCCACCTTCAAGACAATGTCCGCGTTTGCCCTCCTCCAGCAGATGGAGCAGGGAAAATTCAAGCTGGACGATCCGGTCAACGCCTATCTCACCGAATTCAAGATTCAGGGCGATCTTCCGTCCAACCCAGTGACCTTCCGCCACCTGCTGACTCATACGTCCGGATTGCCGGCGGATTTCGGACCTTGCCCGGTCTGGAGCGACCATGCGCCTTTGCCCCTAGGGCAGTACCTCCAGCAGTCGCTCCAGCTCCAGAGTCCGCCGCTCTCAACTGTCATATATTCCAACCTGGCCTACACGCTCGTCGCCTACCTGGTTGAGAAATTCTCGGGGACGCCCTTTCGAAGATACATCCAGGAGAAGATCCTGGAACCTCTCGAGATGAGGGATACGGCCTTCGAGCCTCGGCCCGAAATGGTGGAAAGGCTGGCGATTCCCTATTTCTATGAAGCCAAGTCCAAGAGGCACGTTCCTGTGGGATGGACTAAGGCGAATGTCTGGCCGGCCGGCATCATCTACGGAACCGTGATCGACCAGGCTCACTGGCTGATCGCCAACTTGAATCACGGCGTCTATAAAGAGAGCCGGCTGATCAGCGAAGAGACCTTCGAGGAGGTTATGCGCCGCCAGTACGACCGCTTCGCCGGACCGATGCACGAGGGCTGGCTGAATGAGACCACCGGCTACGGGCTGGCCTGGTGGGTTTCCGAGCGCGGCGGCGAGAAAATTTTCGCCCACAGCGGGAGCGTAACCGGATATACCGGGTTTCTCGCCGGAAACCTGGACCGCAAGACCGGGTTTGCCATCCTGACCAACGGCAACCGGAGCCACAAGTATCTTTTTGAGCTGGCTCTTCTGGCGCTGGACTGTATGAGCCGAGAAATCGCGGCCCCCAACCGTCCCTAGATCACCGTGCCGTCTGGGATGACGGCGTGCTTGGGTACGACAATGATCCCGTCCCGGATGACGTAATCATCGGTCTCTTGGTAGGCGATCGCCCGCTCGTTGACGAGCCTGACGCGGTCGCCGATCCGGGAGTTCTTGTCGATGATGGCGCCTCGGATGAGACAGCCCCGGCCGATGCCGATAGGGGGGAGGCCGCTCCGGAGGTGACTCTCGATCTCTTCCTGCGACTCGAAATAATCGGCCCCCATGACCACCGTGCGATCGATGGCGCTGCCCTCTCCGATCCGGGAGCGTATCCCTATTATGGAACGGCTGATTTTCGAACGGTTGATGATACTGCCCTCGCAGAGGATGGAGTGGTCAACCTCGGAGCATAGGATCTTGGAGCCGGGCAGGTACCGGGCATGAGTGAAAATGGGCCGCTTTTCGTCGTAGAAATTGAATTTCGGAAGCGGCATCGTCAAGTCCAGGTTGGCCTCGTAAAAACTCCGGATCGTCCCGATGTCGCGCCAGTAATCGTCGAAAAGATACCCATAAACTCTGTGCTTCCGGATGGCTTGAGGAATGACCTCTCTCCCGAAGTCCTTGAATTCCGACTGCTCGAGAAGTTCCTTGAGCGCCCGGGCGCTGAATAAATAAACGCCCATCGAGGCGAGATGGGTTTTCCCCCGAGCCTTGAGCCCCAGTCCACGGAAAACATCCCCAGGGATCCGGAGGCGCTCCAGGTCGGCGGCCGTCTTCGGCTTCTCCACAAAGGAGGTGATGCGGCCTCTCCGGTTGAGTTTCATAACGCCGAATTCAGAGGCATCAGCCGCAGCGACGGGCGTCACAGAGATGCTGATCTCGGCCTTTCGGCTCAGGTGGAAATCGATGAAGCGCTCGTAGTCCATGCGATAGAGATGGTCTCCCGACAGGATGAGGACCAGGTCTCCCTTGTCCCTGATGAAAGCCAGGTTCTGGCGCACGGCATCCGCCGTTCCCTGGTACCAATCGCGGTTCTCCAAGGTCTGCTGGGCGGATAGGACGGTCAGGAAACCTCGGCTGAATTCGTCGAAGCGATAGGTGAGAAAGAGATGCCGGTGCAGCGACTCGGTGGCGAACTGGGTCAGGATGAAGATCTTGCGGAGGCCCGAATGGAGACAGTTGCTGAGCGAGATATCGATCAGCCGGAACCGGCCCGCGATGGGGACGGCCGGCTTGCTCCGGATCTTAGTCAGGGGATAGAGACGCGTGCCTTGCCCCCCCGCTAAAACGATGGTGACGACATCGTTCATCCCACAGACCCCTCAGGCTCCCCGCCTGATCCTCTCGAACCCTGATACACAGTCTAACTCCAGGCGGCCTTTCTTTTCGACTGAGTCCAGGAGGATGTTGAGGCCCAGGCTGTCGCTCGAGATGTGGCCGGCGATGACGACGTTCAGGTTGGCCTTCTTGGCGTTCTCCAGGTGCTCTTCGCTGATGTGCATCCCGACCAGGGTGCTCACTCCTGCCGCTGCGTACTTCTCGTAAACCTCCTTGGCCCCTTCGGTCCCTCCGGTCATTTCGATGGAAATCTTGCCGCAGCGGCTGTCCTCTGACCCGCTGACGATCCGCGGCGGCACCTGAAGCGAAGCCGACTTTTGGTACTCGGGGATACCCTTGAGCAGCTGGAGAAGGTCTTTGAGCCGGGATGGCTTCTCTTTTTCAAAGAGCCGGGTTAAGTAGCTCGAGACGCAGTTATCAGCGGCGGTATGGATGCACATCATCGGGAGGCCCAGTAGGCTGGCCACATCGACCGTCCGGTTGTAGTTGACGGGCATGAGGCGCCGCTCGACCTCGCCGATCCGCTTCTCCATCAGCTTCTCGGCGACGCTGAGGGTGATCCCGCAGGAAGCCATCAGGTCCGATTGCAGCTTCATGACGTCGAAAAGCCGAACCAGGGCGTGCCCCTCCGGATGGTGGGCGATGATCAGGTCGATCTTCCGGTCGAGATCTCTGTTGAGGAGATAAGCCAGGAGCACCTCGCCGACCTCCATATCGATGCCGACGATGGCCTTTTTCACCTCGAGCTCCGCATCACCATGGAGAATCCGGGTGTCCGAGAAAGGGTTGAACAGCCGGTCCCGGTCAAAGTAGACCCTTTCTTTTTCGTCCAGCTTGTCGAACTTGACCTGCTCTTCGGCCAGCAGCTTTTGGATCTCGTCTTTGCCCCGGAGGTCATTCTCGATCCCGGTTTCTATGACCGCGTCGTACAGTTCCTTGAGTTTCATCCGGTTTTCTCCTTTGGTCGGATCGCTTTACGGCCAACCCTAATGATTACCACATCTCGCGACCCGATTCAATTTGCCGATTGGAGTCCCTATTGACCGACTGAAGAATCGTGTGATATAAAATAGCGCCCTGGAGGATGGCCGAGATGAAAAACAACAAAGTTGAGAACCAGCTCTATTTAAAAGCCGGCCTCGCCTTCGACTCCTTCAAACTGGCCATAAAGACGTTCGAGTTCTTCCTGGAAAGCGCGGGACAAGCGTCCACGCCCGATTATTACAAGGCGCGGAATTACCTGCGGGATGCCGAAAAGTTCCATCAGGAAGCCTTCAGTGAGGCCAGGAAGCTGCTCGGGCCTTTGCCCATGTATGCCTCAGCCGATTTCGAAAAATGGCGGTCCGACTTTTTGAACCAGCACAAGATCCTGGTCGATAGTCAGGAGTTCGCCGATCTCAAGGAAGAACTGAGTCAAAATGGACAGCTCGTCCGCTGGATTGAGTCCCCAGACCTCGAACGACTCCTGGCCAAGGATTACGACGCCCAGAAGACCGGCAAAAGAAAAATCGCCAACATCAAGGTCCGCATTCTTCTAGACCGGCTTCAGGAGTTGCTCGCCTACGCCAACGAGCTCAAGAAAAGGGCTCAAGAGAAGCTCCAGAGCCAGGCTTAGGGTGTCTCTTTGATCTTGACCTCGTCCCGCCAGTAGCGCAGCTTGCCTATCCCCGGACCGTCCGGACTGCCGTTAAAGGCCAGGCCGAACTGAGAGGGTCTGGCCTCGATCAAGACCCGGTCGCGAAAAACGGCCTTGGTCAGGTTGACAATGGTGTAGCTTAGCCGGCCCTCCGAGAGTTTTCCGCCAGCCACTGGAAGCGCGGCGACAACGAGATCACCATCCGTCTCGAGGTCTCCGAAACCGACCCTTCCGGCCTCATAGATGTACCGGGGGCGCCGCCAATCCCGGGCGATATCCCGGCGCAGGTCGGTTTTCACTCCCACCACGATCGTCCGTCCGGCGGCCTCAACCTCAACGCCTAAGCCAGCCTGTTCAGGTGAGACCGGAAGGGCCCGGACCCGGCTCGGCCATTCAAGGTAGGGCGCATCCTTGGAGTGGGGGATGAGGACGGTGACGAACCCGGCCGTCCCGCCCAGTTCGAAATGCTCGGCCCTGGTCTGGTGAATCAGCGATTCATCCTGGTAATGACGCCGGACCGGCTCGATGCCCTCCATTCGGTAATGAGTCAGGGGGAAAAGGATGAGGAGTTGTCGGTCCGTCGAAAGAGTCCTGTCCTGGATCTTCTCATAGACCGTCTTGTACCAATGATCGCCGTGGGCCAGGATCCTCTGGGCATGCCAGAGGTTGGCCAATGTGAACCACTCTTCACGGCGGGCTTTGAAAACATCAAAGATGATGAAAAGCTCGGGGTTCTTGAGATAAATGACGGCCCGGTCCCACTCGTATCCCCAGTCTTCGTCCCTGAGCCTGGTACGGCTGTAATCGAAGTCCTCGAAGGTCAGGAAATCAACCTTCTGAGTCCGCACCTTTCTGTATGAACCGGCGTTGCGGAGAAAATCGAGGACTCCCTGGCCTGGCACCTCATCCCGGACGCTGTACCTGGATTCTCCCTTTTGCTGGCCCATCCAGATCTTCTCGGGCCGGACGCAGAGGCGGTTGTGGAAATAGTCCTGCCTGTACGCTCCGAAAGGACCGGAGGGCATGTAATCCCTGTATCCGGCATCATGGAGAAGAACGGCCCCGCCGGACATGAGGAGCACAAGGCTGTTCTCATCGGCATGGCCGTGGGTCATCTTCTCTTCCTCGACCGGGATGGTGTCACGCAGGTAATCGCGGAAATTCAGCCCGCCGTCCCCTTCATCCCGGTAGTTCAGGAGCAGGTACGTGCTCTGCGGCGTCCAGCCGCTCC
>Ga0153916_10000313_pt1 | contig 31909 bp, 35 predicted proteins | sample Opewatmetagenome_FD_109642 | JGI IMG/M metagenome (GOLD analysis project Ga0153916, IMG submission 109642) | Freshwater wetland microbial communities from Ohio, USA - Open water 3 Core 3 Depth 4 metaG | ecosystem: Environmental > Aquatic > Freshwater > Wetlands | place: USA: Ohio, Lake Erie...
CTTCGATCGTGTCGGCCGTCTCCCGCACGTCCACCACCGGAACCCACGGGCCCGCCACCGAGCCGGCCTGATTGAAGAACCGGTCAAACACCCGGTCGACCTCCCGCCGCGTCGTGAACAGATCGTTCCACAGGGATGGCGTCTCAGAACGCCAGAGAGTCGGGAATGCCATATTAACCTCCTGCTGATGACTCAGCGTGCTGCGCTCCAGTCCCGAGCGCCGTTCGCTAGCGGCCGACCCCGCGCCGGCCGTTCTGCTACGACACTCGCAGCCCACGTGCCATCCTGTCATGCCAGAATTGCATGCCACATCTGCCTATGCGACAATAGGTTGAGTCGTTTTGACCTACCAGCCTCCGGCGCGGAAGCTGGGTGGTCAGTGGCCTGCCGCTGCGGTATCTTCACCGCTTGATTGGCCCCCCGTCCCTGCCGTCTCCGGAGGTTGCATGCGTCCGATCGCAGCCCTGCTCGCCCTCATGCTCACCGCTCCACTGGCCGCCCAGGCCTTTCCCGCGTCGCCCCCCCTCGGGACGCTGCGCCAGCAGGCGGCGCTGCAGCAGACCTGGCTCAAGGAGCGACTCGAAACGGTGTTGCCGGCGGTCATGCGGCGGCATGCGGTGGACATGTGGGTCATCGCGATGCGGGAGTACAACGAGGACCCGGTGTTCCGGGCGCTCGTCTCGCCCACCACGTTCGCCGCGCGGCGCCGCACGATCTACGTGCTCTTCGATCGCGGACTGGCGCGCGGCGTCGAGCGCATCGCGCTCGGTGGCACTTCGCAGGGCGGGCTGTACGACGTGGTGCGGGAGACGGAACTGGCGCCCGACGGACGGCCGCGCGAGCTCTGGGGCCCGGCCCAGTGGCAGTTGTTCGCCCGCGTCGTCCGTGAGCGCAACCCACGCCGCATCGCCGTCGACATCTCCCGAGACTTCAATTTTGCCGACGGGTTGAGCGCCGGCGAATGGGAGCAGATGCAGGCCGCCCTCGGCCCGGACCTAGTCGCGCGGATCGTCCGCGAGGACCGGCTCGCCACCGACTACCTGTCCCTCCGGGTCAGCTCGATGCTCCCCACCTATCGCCAAATGCAGGAGATCGCGCACGACATCATTGGCACGGCATTCTCCAGCGCGGTGATCACGCCCGGCGTCACGACGACCGACGACGTGGTGTGGTGGATGCGCCAGCGCCTGCTCGCGCTCGGACTCGGCACGTGGTTCCAGCCGGACGTCGACGTGCAGCGGCGCGGCGTGGACCTGAGCGACTCCGCCGGCCCGGTCATCCAGCGCGGCGACGTCCTGCATTGCGATTTCGGGGTCACCGCCCTCGGTCTCAACACCGACACACAGCACATGGGCTACGTGCTGCGCGACGGCGAAGTCGAGCCCCCCGCGGGCCTGCGCCAGGCGCTCGCCAACAGCAACCGGCTGCAGGACCTCGTCCTGACCGGGGCGAAACCGGGCCTCACCGGCAACCAGGTGCTCGCGGACGTCCTCGCGCGGATGCGCGAAGCGGGGATCGACGGCACGGTCTACAGCCACCCGGTCGGCGACCACGGGCATGCGGCCGGCCCGCTCATTGGCCTGTGGGACCGCCAGGACGGGGTGCCGGCGCGCGGTGACCTCCCACTCCTCCCCGGCACGTGGTTCTCGATCGAGCTGCAGGCAACGACTCCCGTCCCCGAGTGGGACGGCCAGAAGGTGCGCTCGATGCAGGAAGAAGACGCGGAGCTGCCGCCGACCGGCGCGATGCACTGGATCCTCCAGCGCCAGACCGCGTTTCACCTGGTGCACTAGCCTGGTAGCGGGGGGGGGAGCCCGTCGGGCTTCCCCTTCTGCCCCTGCTGCCGCCTCTGCCGCTTCTGCCGCCTCTTCACGGTCGTAGATTCCTCGCATGCCGACCCTCGCCGATCTCCCGACGCCGGCGCTGCTGCTCGATCTCGACCGGCTCGACGCGAATCTCTCCCGGATGGCGGAGCGGTGCGCCGCGCTTGGCGTGGCGCTGCGCCCACATCTCAAGACCCACAAGTGCGTCGAGGTCGCCGAGCGCCAGCGGCGGCTCGGGGCCCGCGGGGCCACAGTCTCGACGTTGTACGAGGCGCAGGTCTTTGCCAACCACGGCTTCGACGACATCACGTGGGCGTTTCCCTTCATCCCTTCCCGCCTCGACGAAGCACGCCGACTCGCCGAGCGCATTACGCTGCGGATCACGGTGGACGCGCCGGAGACGGTCACGTTGCTCGAGGCCGCCGGGTTCCCGTTTCGCGTGTGGCTCAAGATCGACTGCGGCTACCATCGGGCGGGGCTCGACCCCGACGCCCCGGCCACGCTCCGCCTTGCCCGGCGCCTCGCCGCCTCGCCAACCCTGACGTTCGACGGGCTGCTGACGCATTCCGGTCACGCCTATCACGCGGGGAGTCGTGCGGACCTCCCGGTCATCGCCGAGCAGGAGCGCGACGCCGTGGCCCAGCTGCGCGCGCGCCTCGCGAGCGAGGGCATCGACGTGGCCGCCTCCGTAGGCTCCACGCCCGCGATGTCCGCCGTCACGAGCCTCGCGGGCGTGCAGGAGGCCCGGCCCGGGAACTATGCCTTCTACGACGGGATGCAGTTGGGAATCGGCTCGTGCGCGGCGACCGACTGCGCGGTCACGGTCCTCGCCACGGTCGTGTCGTCCCAGCCGCGCGCGGCGCATTGCGTCGTGGATGCGGGGGCGCTGGCTCTGTCGAAGGACACGGCCCCACAGCTCGCCGCCGCGGGCTTCGGCACCGTGTTCGACGACTACACGTCAGGCACCCTGCTCCCGGGCGCCCGGCTCACCGGGCTGAGTCAGGAGCACGGCACGCTCATCCCGCGGCTGCCGGTCGGAACCCGCGTGCGCATTCTCCCCAATCACTCGTGCCTCACCGTCGCGTGCTTCGACGAATACCACGTCGTCCGGGGAGACACGGTCGTGGACCGCTGGAAGATCTGGCGCGGGCGGTGAGCGGCGGGAAGGTCGGCGGGTGACTTCCCACCCGCCGCGGGGAGCGCCGGATCCGGCACCAGGGGGAAGTCCCGGTCAAGCCCCGCGCCGGCGAAGCGCGCGCGCCCCTGCCATCCCCGACCCGGCGAGGAGCCACAACAGCGCCACCCAGAGCCCGCCGTCGGGCGGTATCTTCCGCATGCCTGCGGGCCGCCCGCCTGGATCGGCATCTCGGAACCCGTGGCGCCACGAGCGGCCGTTCTGTGACCGTCGGCGGGAGCCCCAGGTATTCAGGTTGATGCTGGCTTCACACGGAGACACCCATGGTTCCGGTACGTCGTGATTTGGCTTTGGCGCTGCTGGCCGTCGCCACGACGGCATGCGGCGAGGGCCCCGCCAACCCCATCACCGAGCTCCCCCGTCCCCTGACCAGCGGCGAAGCGCACCTCGTCGCGGCGGACAACGACTTCGCGTTCCGGCTGCTCGCCGCGGTCGCGGGACCGGACGCCACCGGCAATCTGTTCATTTCCCCGCTCAGCGTCGGGATGGCTCTCGGCATGGCGTACAACGGCGCGGCCGGTGAGACGGCGGACGCGATGCGCCAGACGCTCGGCTTCGATGGCCTCACGCTGGACGAGATCAACACGTCGTATCGCAGCCTGATCGACCTGTTGCGCGGTCTCGACCCGAACGTCGAGTTCGCCATCGCCAACTCCGTGTGGTACCGACCGGATTTCGCCCTCGACTCCGCGTTCCTCGATCGCACGGCGCGCTACTTCGACGCCGCGGTGCGCCCGCTCGATTTCGCGAGCCCCGACGCCGCGCCGACAATCAACCAGTGGGTCTCGGACGCGACGCACGGGCGCATCACCGAGATCGTCGACGCCCCGATCACGCCCGACATCATCGCCTACCTCATCAACGCCATCTACTTCAAGGGCACCTGGACCCACCAGTTCCCACGCGACGCCACGCGCCCCGGGCCGTTCCACCGGTCCGACGGGACCACGCGGGACGTGCCGATGATGCGGACTTCGGAGCCGATTCCCGTGCAGCACGCCTCGACGGGCAAAGCGGACGTGCTCGACCTGCCCTATGGCGGGGGCGCCTACAGCATGACAATCGTGCTGCCGGCCCCGGGCGTGGCGCTCGACTCCCTCGTGGGCACGCTGACCCAGGGGCGCTGGGACGGCTGGATCGGCGCGCTCGACTCGACGGCCCTGCTCGTCACCATGCCCCGGTTTCAGCTCGAGTACGAGAAGTCTCTGGTGGACGCGCTCGAGGCGCTCGGCATGAAGGTGGCGTTCTGCCGCAACGCGCCCGCTCTCAACCCCGACTTCACCGCCATGTATCCGCCGGGCGGCGCGTGCATCAGCAACGTCAAGCACAAGACCTGGGTGGACGTGAACGAGGAGGGGACGGAGGCCGCGGCCGTGACGTCGGTGGAGGTCGGGGTCACGAGCGCCCCGCCAAGCATCACCATCGATCGGCCGTTCCTCTTCGCGATCCGCGAGCGCCTGTCGGGCACGATCCTGTTCATCGGGGCGATCGCGGACCCGGGCGCGTGACCTGCGTCGCGGCGCCGGGACCGGGCGCCGCGACGCCCTAGGTGCGGCGGCGGTAGACGACCGCCCCCCCTACCATCGTCAGGTCCACCGGCACACGCTCGATCTGGATCGGGTCGATCGTGAGAATGTCCTTCGCCAGCACGACGAGGTCGGCGTACTTCCCGACCTCGATCGTCCCCAGCACGTCCTCAAGGTTGTCCGCGTAGGCATTGCTGCGCGTGTACGCGGTGAGCGCCTCCTCCACGGTGATCTTCTGCTCCGGCATCCACCCATCCGGGTTGGCCCCATCGAGGGTCCGGCGCGTCACCGCCGCATAGATGCCGTACAGCGGATCGAGCGGCGCCACGGTCCAGTCACTGCCGAACGTGAGGCGCGCCCCGGCATCGAGCAGACTGCGAAAGGCGTAGGTGCCCTTGAGCCGCTCGGGGCCGATGCGCCTGACCGCCCAGCGACCGTCGTCGATGGCGTGATAGGGCTGCATCGAGGGGATCACGCCTTCCTGCCCGATCCGCCGAATCGCGTCGGGAGTGAGATGTTGTGCGTGCTCGATCCGGAATCGCTGATTGGCGTTGTGGTTTCGTTCCCTGGCTTCGGCGTACACGCCGAGCAGCCAGTCGTTCGCTCGGTCACCAATGGCGTGCACCACGACCTGGAGACCCGCCGAGTCGGCGCTGAGGATCTGGGCCCGCAACTCGGCCGTGTCGGTCACCGTGAGACCGGTGGTGGTGGGCGCATCGTCATACGGCCGGTAGAACCAAGCGGTCGTCGAGCCGAGCGAGCCGTCCACGAAGCCCTTGGCGGCGCCCCACGCCAACCGAGGGTCACCCCGCCCGTGCCGAGCGATGTACTCCGCAAGCCGGGGCCAGGTGGCGATCGGCACCGCCGCGTACACCCTGAGCGGCAGCCGGCCAGCCGCCTCCGCGCGACGGTACGTCTCGAGCCCGGCCCACGACCCCATATCAGTCACGTGGGTCACGCCCCGCTCGACCGCATACCGCGCCGCTGCATCCAGCGCCCGGTCCAGCTCGGCCTCGGTCGGATCGGGCATCGCGGCGAACACGAGGCCCTGTGCCTCGTCCTTCAGGATGCCCGTCGGCCGACCCGCGGCGTCCCGCACGATCGTGCCGCCCGGCGGATCGCGGGTTTCGGCGGTGATTCCCGCGAGCGCCAACGCCCGGCTGTTGGCCAGTCCCATGTGCCCGTCGAGGCGGCTTACGAAGACTGGCGTTTCCCCCGTGACCGAGTCGATCCAGTCGCGCCGCGGCAGCTCCCCGCCCCACAACTCATGGTCCCAAGTGCCCCCCTGCACCCAGACATCCGGGTGCAGCCGCACGAACTCGGCGATCCGCCGGACGAATTCCTGCGGCCTGGCGGCGTCGCGCAGCTGCACCCCTGCCAGCTCGAAGCCGCCCGCGATGAAATGGGTGTGGTTGTCCATCAGGCCCGGGACCACGAGCCGCCCGGCGAGCGCGACGCGTTCCGTTCGCGAGCCAGCCATCCGGGAAATGCTGGCGTCGTCCCCCACACCTACGATCCGCCCGTCGCGCACAGCCACCGCGCTGGCGGTCGTACCGGTCCCCGTCCACACCTTCCCACCCACGAGCACGGTATCCGCCGGCTTCGCGCACCCGCCTGCGGTCATGATGAGCACCCCCAGAAGTGCCAGGCGCCTGCCTGTCGCCATGAGTCCCTCCGCGCGCACAAGATCGCCTGGCGTACCAACCGTCGCCACGGTCGCGTCTGCGGCTACCTGACGCCCAAGCTGCTGTCGCCAGCGGGGTCACTCTGTCGCACACGATCATTGATACGTGAGCGATCACTCATCGTGCTCCGTGGCAGAAACTCGGCATTCATGGCGGTGATACCACCGTCGACCAGACGCGTGTAATGCGTTGTAATGATGGCGCTTACGCTCGTATGGCTACCGCGCTTGCCGAGGACGAGCTACTTTTGCTACTGATGCCTTCGCCGCCCTTGTACGGACACGATCGGCTGGTCAGCCGGCTGGAAGCCGCCATGGCGTCCGGCCGGTTTCCGCAGGCGCTCCTGTTTGCCGGTCCCCCAGGCGCAGGCAAGCAGCGCCTGGCGCTGTGGGTCGCCCAGGGATTGTTATGCGAGCGCGGCCCGGGAGCCCCATGCGGGACCTGCCAGGATTGCCACCAGGTGCTGGACCTGGCCCATCCAGATCTCCACTGGTTCGTGCCGATTCCCCGGCCCAAGGCCGGCGACCCGGCAAAGCAGATGGAGGAGGCCCGGGAGCTGATTGGTGAGGCGATCGCGGAGCGCCGCGCGGCGAAGGCCTACCGTCGCCCCGACGGCCTGGCGAGCCACAGCCTGGCGTCCGTTCGGGTACTGCAGCGGGCTGTGGGACTGACCCCGTTCCGCGGGCGCCGCAAGATAATCATCCTGGGAGACGCCGAGCGCCTGGTAGTTCAGGACGCGAGCCCGGAAGCGGCCAATGCCCTGCTCAAGGTGCTGGAGGAGCCACCGGCGGACACGACACTGATCCTGACTGCGGCCGAACCACAGGCGCTACTCCCCACGATTCGCTCGCGACTCGTCACCGTGCGGATCGGACCTGTGGGCGACGAGATGGTGCGGCAGTTTCTGAGCCGCGAGCTGGACCCAGCTCCTGCCGGACGGGCGCTCGAGCGGCGCGTGACCTTGGCGGAAGGGCTGATCGGTCGGGCGCTGTGGATGGACGACAGCGGGGCGGACGCCGCGGAGACGCAGGCGCGCTCGTTCCTCACTGCCGTACGGGCGGGCCCGGAGCGCTGGACGCCGCTGGTCCTGGCCCAGCAGCCTTGGGGCGCCCGTGGAGCGTATGGGGCGATGCTGGACGCGCTTGCCCTGACCCTGCGTCAGTCCCTGGTCGAGAGTGTGGCCCTGCCGGACCGCGCTGATCTCACGCGACACCTGGCGGCGCTACGCCGGGTAGACGAAGCCCGGGCCGAGGTGGCAAACAACGTGAACCCCCAGCTCGCCCTCGCCGTCCTGGCGCACGATCTCACGGGGCTGACGTGAGGTTGTCCCATCTCGATGCGGCGGGACGGGCCCGCATGGTCAACGTGGGGGGCAAGTCCGAGACGGTGCGCCGTGCGGTGGCGGAAGGCACGATCACGATGTCGGCTGCGGCGGCGGAGCAGGTGCGGCGGGCGTCCGGCCCCAAGGGTGACGTCCTCGCCACGGCCGAGCTCGCGGGCACGATGGGCGCCAAGCGCACGGCGGAGCTGATTCCGCTCTGCCATCCGGTGGCGCTCGACCACGTGGAGGTCGCAGCGACGCTGGACGACGCCCTCCCTGGCGTGCGGGTCCGCGCCGCGGTGCAGGCGACTGGCCGGACGGGGGTCGAGATGGAGGCGTTGACCGCCGTTTCCATCGCGCTGCTGACCGTCTACGACATGGTAAAGGCCGCCGGGCACGAGATGTGCGTTACCGACATCGTGCTGCTGGAGAAGTCCGGCGGCGCGTCGGGAGACTGGATACGGAGTCGCCATGACCGATAGATCCAGCGGTCCGCACATGCACATCCCGCAGCGGCTGATGCTCCGCGGCCTCGGGATCTTCGCCGTGCTCGTGGCGGTGGGCGCGGCGCTCAGCCTCGTGCCCCCCCGGGCCCGCGCCCGCGACACCGCGCCTTGGACTGGGACGGCCGGAGTCATCAGCCAGCTTCGCACGTCGCTCCAGGCGACGTCGGGTGAGCTCGAGATCAAGGATATCGAGCTCGAGCGCGCGCAGGACATCATCGCCTTCTCGGCGCGGTTTCAGATCCCGGCGGACCTGGCCACCCTCATCTACGACGAGGCGCTGGCCGCTGGGCTGAGCCCCGGCCTCGCCTTCGAGATCGTGCGGATCGAAAGCCAGTTCAACCCCAAGGCTGTGAGTCGGGCCGGCGCGTTGGGACTGACGCAGATCATGCCCGCCACCGCCGCGTTCTACGACTCGGCCAGGTCGGTCGAGGCGCTGCTCGACCCCCGGACCAACGTGCGCGTGGGCTTCCGGTTCTTCCGGGATCTGCTGGAGCGGTTCAGCGGGGATCTTCGGATGGCCCTGCTGGCATACAACCGCGGCCCGGCGCGCGTGGCGGACCTGCTCGCGCGCGGGCGGAATCCGGCCAACGGTTATGCGCAGGCGGTCATTATGGGCTACAAGATGAGCGGCAGCCCGCCCCAGTGACGGGAGTCAGGGCGCGACGACGCGCAGCCGCTGCCCGACCTTCACCAAGTCACCCTCCACCTCGTTCCACTGGCGCAGATCAGCGACCCGCACCCGGTAGCGCCGGGCGATCGTCCACAGAGAGTCCCCCGCCCGCACCGTGTGATAGCGCGCCGTCGTCGCGGCCGCGACGGGCGCGGTGACGACGGGCCGCGGGCGCCGCCCGCCGGCAACGTCGCGCCGCGCCGCGGCACTCACGGGAATGGTGAGGCGCTGGCCAATCGAGAGCCGCTTTGCCTTCACGCCGGGGTTGGCCGCCTTGAGCAGATCCTGGCTCACCCGATACCGCGCGGCAATTCCCGAAAGCGTCTCGCCCTTGGTCACCCGGTGGTCGAGGAACGAGACGCGCTCGCTCGCCGGCAGCGCCGCCCAAGTCTGCGCCAGCCGCGGGCCGGTGCCGAGCGGCACGCGCACCATTACCGACCGTCCCGGAGGGGTCACGCCGCGGTAGAACTGCGGGTTCAGCTCCACCAGTGCCGCGGTCGTGGTGTCGGCGAGCCGCGCCAGCACGTCCAGGCCGGTGGCCTCGGTCACCCGGACCTCGTCGAACTGGAACGGCCGGAGCGCCGGCAGGCTGTCGAACCCGTAGCGCGCCGGCTCCTTCGCGATCAGCGCGGCGGCGATCAGCTTGGGCACGTAATCGCGCGTCTCGCGCCGCAAGTACGACTTGTCGTACAGCGCGAAGAATGTGGAGTCGGTAGGGGACTCGCCAACCTCACCGGGAAGCCGCTTCAGGCCGCGGGTAATGCGTCCCGCGCCCGCGTTGTAGGCGGCGGCGGCAAGATACCACGATCCGAACGCCTCGTTCAGGTCCGCCAGATGCCGGGCGGCAGCGTCGGTGGCCCTGAACGGATCGCGGCGTTCGTCCACCCAGGCATCCTGCGCGAGTCCGTACTTCCGGCCCGTTCCGGCGATGAATTGCCACAGGCCCACGGCCCGGGCGCGGGACACCGCCGTATTCGAGTAGCCGCTCTCGATCATTGCGAGATAGACCAGATCCTCGGGCACCCCGTACTGCCGCAGCCGCTCCCGGATCAGGCTCTCGTAGCGCGGCAGGCGACTCAGCCAGATGGCGAACCGGTCGCGCGCGGGCCCGAGGAAGAAATCCATGTAGTACTGCACGCGGCTGTGATCGGCGAACGACTCGACGTCGATGTCGTAGGTCGGGCCCGCCGCGCTGTCAGTGGCGGCGTCCCCCGCCCCGAACAGCTGCGCGGTCTGCTCGTGCTCGGCAGTGCGCCGCGCGGGATGGGCGGTGTCCGCGGCCGAGGTGTGGAACTCGAGCGCCTCGAGGGCCTCCAGCGCCTTCTGGTCGGCCGCCGAATCGTTCGACGCGGCGGGGGGACCCGCGATGCCCGCGGCGGCCGCGGAGTCGGCCGGCACGGGACCCGTCTCGGGCCCGGGGGCCTCGACGGCGACGGGATGGGCGCAGGCCGTCGCGACGATCATCGTCGTCCCGAGTGCCAGTCGTCGCAGGCGGGCGGTCATCGCATGTCTCGCAGGAAGATGTTACCCATGATCCGGTTGGTCGCGTTCAGCACGGCGACCGCAGCGCCCCGCGTCGGGTCCTGATCGGCTAGAAACGACCCCACGAGCCGGTGCGGCGAGCCGTCCGCTTTGGAAACGATGGAGACGATCAGCACGATGGTGTCGAACGCCCGGATCGCCTTGACGCCCAGGAGCTCGAAGGCCACCTGCCCGGGGGCGGACAGCTCGATGGCACGCAGGGTGGCTTCCGCGGCGCAGCGCAGCTCGCCAGCGTCCGACGCCAGCCCATCGGCGGTTCCCACCCAGCGCTGCCCCGGGCCGAGCTCCAGGGCGACCTCCGCCCGGCACTGGCCGCTGGGCAGCCGGTCGAAGCCGAAGCCGACGAACCGCAAACGCTCCCGGGGGGTCCGTTCCTGCCCTTCGTACGACATGGTCAATCAGCCCTGCCGAATTCGACCTCGAGTTGGCCCGGCATCGACTCCTCCGCCCTGCGCAGCAGGTCGGCTTCGAGCCGCGGCCGGCCGTTCGTGTCCTGCCCCAGAGAGATGAGCAGGGTCTGCCCGTCGTCCAGCGTCACGCGCAGCTGGCGGCAGTCCGACCGCAGTGCGACGTCGAGCACGATCCGGTCGCGGAGATGCGCCACCGCGTCGGCGATGCGCCGCAGATCGTGGACCGACGTGAGGGGCACGAACGACCTCGCCGCGACTGCTCAGGACAGGTGCCGGCTGAGTACCTCGTGCAACGCCTCGTCCGGGATCTTCTCCGCCTGGGTGAAGAGCGACGACTTGGACGAGGACTCGATGGGGAAGGATGCCCACAGACATCTGCTCGCCCCACCGTTTCTGGAGGCCCTGAAGGAGAGCATCAGCTGCCACGTCGACTGGTTGGCGCGCCGCTCTGCGGCGGGGTGTACATGCCAGACCTCGCCCTCTCGTGACAGGATTCTCCAGGCCATCGCGCACCACTCCTTGCCGGCAGTCCGTCGCACTAAACCGCGGGGGGCCGTCAAAGATGGGCCGACCCCGCGAGACGGTCAAGAGAGCGAGCCGCCACGCGCCGTCTGTCTTGTTGCCAATATGCCCGCGTCCGCGCGGCGTCGGTGTGACAGCGGTCACCTGACGGCGTGCTGTGCGGAACCGGCAGCGCAGCGGCCCCGGCGAGCCGCCGGATTGCGCCCGCCCGGCACCCCGCGCGAAACTTCCGGCTCCGGGCTCCGTCGGGACAGGAGGGAGGAAAGCCATGCTTGAGCTCATGCTGCTTGCCGGGACGGGGGCCGTTACCCTCTTCGGCTACGTCAAGTCGCGGCGCTTCGTGCGCGAGCGGCTGCGGTTCGTGGATGCGGCCCACAAGCCAAGCACCCCGATCGTCGCGGGCGCGGCCGCCGCGCTGGCCGCCGGGCCGGTGGTGTGGCTGCTCCCCGTCGTGGGGGCGCCGACGGCCCTGATCTTCGGAATCGGCGTGGGGTGGGGCGTCTATCACGGATCCCGCGACGTGCGGAAGCGCCTGCCGGGCGGCTAGGTCTCGGCGTCCTCCGGTTGCCGCCGGTCCCGGCACGAGCGGACCGCGCGCGCGGTCCAGAGCCGAGTCTCCGGGGTCATCGTGATGGCGGCGGCGCATGACCGGGGCGGGGATCGAACCCGCGGCCTACGGATTAAAAGTCCGTTGCTCTACCAACTGAGCTACCCGGTCCAATCCATGGTGATCGCTGGTTGGGTGTGCCCCCATGGAACGGGGCGAACGCCCACTGTGGAAGCCACTGTGGAACGCTCGCCGCTGACACGCTCCCGACAATCTAGTCGAGACGGCAGCCTCCGCCACAGCGCGGGGGCCGCGAAGCGGCCCCCAGGTTGCTCGCAGGCGCCGAAGCTGCTAGGCTAACTGCACAGCACAGCACAAGGGTCCGACGGGAACGGAGAGCCCCTCGGAGGACTAGACAGGTTGGTCGGGCCGCCAGCCACCGCATTCGCTTCCTCGAGAGGCGAAGGAGTGGCGACCATGGCGACCGATCATGGCGAACCAGTATCCGCGCAGTCTGAGTACCAGAATCCACTCGGGTGCCTTCCGCGAATCTTCTGGATGATGGTTGGGAACGTCGCGCTGTTCATGGCGGCGCTCTCGGTCTACACTAGCGCCGGCTGGTCAATTGCAGATCTGGCCTTCTGGCTCATCGTCGGCCTGCTGATCTGCGCTCGCTACGTTGACATCGTGCGATTCAAAGGGAAGACGACTGACGGCAAGCCGGCGACGATGGTGCACTTCAAGAGATACGTCCTGATGGTGCTCCTTGCCGGGGCCGCCGTGTGGGCCGCAGCGCGGGCGCTCGGGCCTGGCTTCGACTAGACCACCTTTGCGCCTTCGACATTCCGTCGCTTCTCGTGCTCGTCGCCCTCGCGTACGCGGTGGTGACGCTTGTCGCGATAGGCTGGCCTTGCGGTGGTTCGTGGGTGTGGTGGCCGGCGGGGTCCCGGCACACCAGTCTCGGGATTATGACCGAGGCGCCGTCAGTCGCGCCCGGTGGTCCTCCGGGGAGCCGCTCCGGCACCGCGGAAACGTCCCGTCCGGCAGTGAAGCGGCACACGCGGCGCACCATCTCAGGGGACGGAGCAGGTCCGACGTTGGGTCTCCCCAGAGGGGGATGCACCCCCTTCCCCGGGGGAGCCCGGGGGCTGCTCCCGAGGGGAATCACCGTTCTCAGAGGGAAAACCCTCTTGTTTCAGAGGGAAAAACACTTACTTTGGGCGCATGTAGCGGCTGGTTGTACCGACTTTCACCCATCTCGCGAGGTGACCATGGCTGCGAAGAAGAAGGCCAAGAAGACCAAGCGGAAACCCAATGCCGCGTTCATGAAGCCGGTCATGCCGGACGCCAAACTCGCCGAGGTCGTCGGGGAGAAGGCGATGCCGCGCACAGAGCTCACCAAGAAGCTGTGGGCCTACATCAAGCGGAAGGGCCTGCAGGACAAGAAGAACAAGCGGATGATCAACGCCGATGACGCCCTGAAGGCGGTGTTCAACGGCAGGTCGCAGGTGAACATGTTCGAGATGACCAAGCTGGTCAGCAGGCACGTGAAGTAGCCGGGCCCTGCCCGCGAGTGGGCGGGACAGGTTGAGTGGTCAGTACAGCGAAGCGGAAGGCAGCAGGGTATCGCAGGCACAGCAAGCTCTACCGTTGCATCACCAGCCCTACATGGGGGTCGGCGCGCTCGTCGGCCCCCACTGTGTTTCCGGGAGCGTGGTCACGAGACCGCGGGGCCTCGTGACCGCCGGCCGGCCCATTCCTACAGGAGCGACAACTGACTGACCGGGGTGAAGCTGCGTCGGTGATGCGGGGTGGGGCCGGCGGAGGCGATCGCGGCGAGATGGGCCGCCGTCGCGTAGCCTTTGTTCACGTCCCAGGCGAACGCCGGATAGCGGCGTCCCAGGGCCACCATCAGGCGATCCCGGAGCACCTTGGCGAGGACCGACGCCGCGGCGATCGACAGGCTCAGGTTGTCGCCTCCCACAATGGCCTCGTGGATGTGACCGAGATCCGGAACGGGATTGCCGTCCACGAGCACGTAGTCGGGACGGACCGGCAGACGCGCCACCGCGCGCCGCATGGCGCGCACGCTGGCGCGGAGGATGTTGAAGCGATCGATTTCGCGGACGGACGCGGCGCCCACCGCCCAGCCGAGCGCCAGCTCGCGAATGCGAACGGCGGCCGCTTCCCGCTCGGCCGCCGTGAGGCGCTTCGAGTCCCGCAGGCCATCGATCGCCACGCCCCCGGGCGGGAACACCACCGCACCCGCCACCACCGGTCCCGCCAGCGGGCCGCGGCCGACTTCGTCCACGCCCGCCACGACCCGGTACCCCACCGCCCACAGCGCGCGTTCGCGCTCCAGCGTGGGGACCGTCAACTCAGGACTCGCGCTTCTCCTGGATACGCGCCGCCTTGCCCGCGAGCTTCCGCAGGTAGTAGAGCTTGGCGCGCCGCACCTTGCCGCGCCGCACGACCTCGATGCTCGCGAGGCTCGGCGTGTGCAGCGGGAAGATGCGCTCGACGCCTACCCCGGCCGAGACCTTGCGCACCGTGAACGTGGCGCTGATGCCGGCGCCGCGTCGCCCGATGCAGGTGCCCTCGAACGCCTGCAGCCGCTCCTTGTCCCCTTCGCGCACCCGCACCTGCACGCGCAGGGTGTCGCCGGGGTAGAACTCCGGCAGATCGGTCCGCAGGGCGGCGCGCTGAACGGCAGTGAGCTTCTCCATATGTCGCTATCCTCGTCAGTCGGTCCCGTCGGACCCGTGTTCCGCCTCGTAGCGTGCCCACAGATCGGGCCGCCGCGATCTCGTCAACCGTTCCGTTTCCGCGCGGCGCCACGCCGCGATGCGCGCGTGATCTCCGCTCAACAATACCTCGGGCACCGCACGCCCGCGATACTCCGGCGGCCGCGTGTAGCTCGGGGGGCTGAGCAGGCCGTCGTAGTGCGAGTCCGTCGCCGCCGACTCGTGATCGCCCAGCGCCCCGGGCAGCAGGCGCACCACTGCATCCATCACGCAGAGCGCCGCGAACTCCCCACCCGACAGCACGAAGTCGCCGACGCTGACCTCTTCCACCCCATCCCGTTCCGCCACCCGCTGATCCACGTCCTTGTAGTGCCCGCACAGCAACGTCAGATCGGCCGCGAGACTGTACCGCACCGCGGTCGCGTGATCGAACGGGCGCCCGCGGGCCGAGAGCAGCACGACCGGTCCGGTGGGCGCCAGCGCGTCGAGCGCCTCGTAGAACGGCTCCGGCTTCATCACCATCCCCGCACCACCGCCGTAGCCGTAGTCGTCCACCGTGCGGTGCCGGTCGTGGGTGTGCACCCGCAGATCAACCACCTGCACCGCGATCAACGCCTGGCGCCGGGCGCGCCCCATGATGCTGGTCTCGCACGCGACCCCGAACAGCTCCGGGAAGATCGTGACCACGTTGATCCGGAGCACCGCTACAGCTCCAGCAGGCCAGGTGGGGGCACAATCGCGATCTCGCGCCCCGCGCGATCCACCCGCTCTACGATCGGCGCCCGGAATGGCACCAGCACCTCACGCCCCTCATGGTCGACCACCAGCAACTCACCCCCCGGCACCGGGATCAGCCCCCGCGCAGTCCCGATCGGTCGCCCCTTCGCGGTCACCGTGATGCCGACGACTTCGTCCGTCGTGAGGGGCCCCTCCGTCGGCGCCGGCAGCGCGCTCGCCGGCACCGCCAGCCCCACGAGCCGCCAGCTCTCCAACGGCGTCCGCGCCGCGATCTCGCGGAACTTCAGCAGCCAGCGCCGGTGATACGCCCGGGCGCGCTCGATCGTCAGGGACGGCCCGGTCGGGCGCCCCGACCCGTCGATCGGCGTGAGCACGGCGCCCGGCGCGAACACCCGCTCGGGCTGTGCGGTGAGGACGTGCACGATCGCCTCACCCTTCAGGCCGTGGGGCTTGGAGAAGCGCGCCACCAGCCGGTAGCCCGCCTCCATGCCGCCCCCGCCCCGTTACGCGGGCTCGGCGGGCGCTGGGGCGGCCGGCTTGAACACGCCGGCCTGCTTCAGCAGCGAGCGGACGGTCTCGGTGGGCAAGGCACCCTTGGCGAGCCAGCTGCGCGCCCGCTCGGCGTCCACCTGGACCACCGCCGGCTGCTCCCGCGGCCGGTAGTGACCGATCGTCTCGATGAACCGGCCGTCCCGCGGCGACGTGCTCTCCGCCACCACAATGCGGAACTCCGGCTGCTTCTTCCGGCCAACGCGGCGCAAGCGAATGCGTGTTGCCATGTCCCTCGACTTCCCATCCTGCGAGTTAGTGCAAGCCGAGCTTGCCCATCCCCTTCATGACCTGCTTCATCTGCTCGAACTGCTTGAGCAGCTGGTTCACTTCCTGGACCGGGCGACCGGCCCCCCGGGCGATCCGCGCGCGGCGCGACCCGTTCAGCACTTCCGGGCGCCGCCGCTCCGCGGGCGTCATCGAGAGGATGATCGCCTCCGTGTGCTTCACCCGGCTGGGATCCACCTTGGCCTGTTTCAGCGCCTTGGCTGGCATCCCCGGGAGCATCCCCAGCAGTCCTTCGAGCGGCCCCATCTTCTGCAACTGCCGCATCGCGGTGAGGAAATCCTCGAGGTCCATCCCGCGTTTCGAGGTCACCTTCCGCGCGAGGCGCTCGGCCTCGGTCGCGTCCACCGCGTGCTGCGCGCGCTCCACCAGGCCGACGACGTCGCCCTGCTGCAGGATCCGTCCCGCCAGCCGCACCGGATCGAACGCGTCGAGCGCGTCGAGCCGCTCGCCGACGCCGACATACTTGATCGGCGCTCCGGTCACCCCACGCATCGAGAGGGCCGCGCCGCCCCGGGCATCGCCGTCGAGCTTGGTCAGGATCACGCCGGTGAGCCCGAGCGCCTCGTGGAACCCGCGGGCGATCCGCACGGCGTCCTGCCCGGTCATGCCGTCGGCGACAAGCAGGATTTCGTGCGGCCGCACAGCCGCCTTGATGCGCGCGAGCTCCCCCATCATCGCGTCGTCGATCTGCAGCCGGCCCGCCGTGTCCACCAGCACCGTGCGGGCGCGGGCGCGGCCCGCGGTCTCGACGCCGGCGCGCACCAGCGCCACGACGTCGTCGCTCCCACCCTCCGACGGCCCGAAGCAGCCGACGTCCACCTGGCGCGCCAGCTGGCGCAGCTGTTCCTCGGCGGCCGGCCGGTACACGTCCGCCGCCACGAGGAACGGCGCCTTCTGCTCGCGCTTGAGCCGCGCCGCGAGCTTGGCCGCCGTCGTCGTCTTTCCCGACCCCTGCAACCCCACGAGCAGCATCACGGTCGGCGGCACCGACGCAAACTCCAGCGGCACGCGGGTTTCGCCCAGCAGCCGCACGAGCTCGTCGTGCACGATCTTCACGAGCTGCTGCCCCGGGCTCACGGCCTTGAGCGCCGTGACGCCGACGGCCTGCTCCCGCACCCGGTCCGTGAAAGTCCGGGTGAGCTCGAAGCTGACGTCCGCCTCGAGCAGGATGCGCCGGATCTCGCGCAGTCCGTCGCTCACCGCCGCTTCGGTCAGTACGCCGCGGCCGGTGAGATCACGCAGCACGGCCGTCAGCCGTTCCGAAAGGGCAGCGAACATAGAGCCTTTAAGTATAGGCGTTTAGGGCCCGAATGGGCAGGGGCGGCGGCGTCCCCAGCTCAGCTCACTCCCCCGAATCGGAACCCCCGCCCCGCGCGGCCCGTAGCCCTCACTGAGCACCGTGTGGCGCCCACCGGGGCGCCTAGGGAGATTCCTGACCACTCATGCCCCAGAACCTGCTGGTTGAGGCAGTCGTCACCATCGGCTTCGGCGCCCTGGCAGGCGGCATCACCAACGCCGTCGCCATTTGGATGCTGTTCCACCCCCACGAGCTTTGGGGACCGCGCTGGCTCGGGATCCATGGGGCCATTCCCAAGAACCGCGTGCGGCTTGCCAAGACGATCGGCCGGACCGTCGGCGAGCGCCTGCTCACGCCGGAGGATCTGGCGCGCCAGCTCAGCTCGCCCGGTGTGCGGGAGGCGTTCGACGACACGGTGGCGAGCCTGGTCCACGGACTGCTGTCCACAGAGCGCGGGCCGTTGCGCTCGGAGCTGCCGGAACCGCTCGTCGCGGAGCTCGAGGCCCTCCTGTTGGGGCTGGGGCCGACCCTCGCCACCCGCTTCGCGGAGTTCGCCGCTACGGAGCGCTTCCGCGAGCCGGTGGAGCGGTTTCTGCGTGCCACCGCGGCCTCGGTCGCCGACCAGCCGCTGGGCGCGCTCCTCACCGACGCACGCCGGACCGCGCTGCGGGAGTGGGTGGAGTCCTGGGTCTCGCAAGCGGTCGCGAGTCCCGATCTCGAGCGCGCCATTCGTGACTGGCTGGACCGTCAGATGGTACGCGCGGCCGCGGACCACACACCGCTGCTCGAGCGGCTTCCTCCCGGGCTGGTGCCCGCCGTGGAGCGGGGCATCGCCAGCTATCTCCCGGTGGCCCTCGAGCGGTTGAGCTCCATGCTGCGCGACCCGGACGCCCGGTCGCGGATCGAGCATACCCTGCACACGCTGTTCGAGCGGTTCGTGAAGGACCTGATGCTGCACGAGCGGATCGTGGCCCGGCTCGTGGTGACCGAGCGCACGATCTCCAAGCTGCTGGACAACATCGGACAGGAAGGCTCGGAGCAGATCGGCCGGCTGCTCGACGAGCCGGCGATGCGAGCCCACGTGGCGCGCAACGTGAACGACGCCGTGGTCACGTTCCTGCGGCGGCCGCTCGCGGATCACATGGTGAGCCTGGGCCCGGAGCGACTCGAAGGGCTGCGGGACACGGCGGTGCGCTACGTCGTCTCGGCGCTGCGCGACGAGGCGACGCGGACCTACGCCATCGAGCGGCTCGACCGGGCGCTCGCCGCCGCCGAGACGCGCACGTGGGGCGAGCTGCTAGCCAAGCTGCCACCCGAGCGGGCCGTCGAGTGGCTGACCGAAGCGCTGCAATCGGATCGTGTGCGTGGGTGGATCGCTGACGGCTGGAGCAGCGCGATCCGGGCCCTGCTCGATCAGCCGATCGGGACCCCCGAGCGCCTGCTCGGCGCCGGCGCCGCCGACAAGCTGCGGGAGAGCATCGGCCCAGCCCTGTGGGCCTGGATCGAGCGTCAGGTTCCGATCGTGGTCTCGCGCGTCGACATCCAGACGATGGTCGAGCAGAAGGTGCTAGGGTTCTCGCTCGACCGGATCGAGGAAATCGTACGGCTCACGACCCAGCGCGAGCTCGACGTCATCGTGCGCCTGGGCTTCGTACTCGGCGGCGTGGTGGGCGTGGGGGCGTTCGTGCTCTCGATCCTGCTGACCTGAGCGCCGTCAGCGCTTAGTCGCCACCGGGGGCCTGCGCGCCCACCGCGACGCCCGGCGGGCGGCGCCACCCGGCCCACTCGTCCGGCGCATCGATCAGACGCACGACGGGCCGGTCCGCGACCGTTTCCCGCTCGACGGCCCACCGGCGGCCGGGCGCCCCGCGCCGCTCCCCCCATGACCGGCCCAGTATCGTGGCGAACTGCTCCGCGGCAGGTCCGTCGTCCCACACGGTCCACCACACGACCGCGTCGCCGGCGGCGGCGCGATACACCGCGAACCGGTCCCCGCCCCAGCCGAGCGCCCCCGCCGTCGCGACGGACTCGCTGCCGGTGAGCTCCTGCAGCACGATGCGCGTCTCGAACTCGCCCCAATCGTCCTGATAGACCGGCTCGCCGGTCGCGGACGTGGCCGGCGCAATCCGCAGTGAGAGCGGCTCGTCGCCGGCGCGATAGCGCTCCGGATGCAGGACCTGTTCGGTCGAGCGGGGCATGCGCGGCCCATACGGCTGCGCGCCGGGGTACGCGCTCTCGAACCAGCGCATGAAGTCGGCCCCCGCGAGGTAGGGAAACAACAGGCCTTCCCGCACGATCAGCGGGGCGGCGGCGAACACCGGCATGCGTTCCTGCGCCTGCCGCACGTTGTCGCGCAGATCGCGCCAGAAGTTCCCGAGCTGGCTCACCCGAGCCGAATCGAGCATGGCCGTGAGCGATGCCAGGGTGGCCTGGCCTTCGAGCACGGCCTGGGCGGCCATCTTGCGGTCGTTGTCGCCCCCGCTGGCGAGGATCGAATCGAGCGGGAGGTACTGTCCCTGCAGGGCGTGGACCAGCTCGTGCGCCAGCACGAGTCGCACCTGCACGGGATCCGTGCCGTCGACGACGTACAGCGTCGCCGAGTCGGGATCGAAGTACCCCACCACCTGCTCCGCCAGCACACCGAGCAGCAGCGCGCGGAAATCGAGCGTGTCGGGGATGACGCCGAACAGCCGGTAGCTCAGCGCGATGTTCGCCATCTGCTCGGAGGGATACTCGGCATCGAGCCGGGCGATCAGATACTGCCGCACCTGGTCGCGAGTCCGCACGGCGAAGGTAGGCGGAACGCGAAACGCGATGCCGACGGAGCGCTCGACCCGCGGGATCACGTCGTGCGCCAGCCGTTGGACTTCCTGCTCGGTGCTCGCCTGGGGCCGGAGGCAGGATGCAAGCGCGAGAAGGAGAAGGGCGACGTGGCGCATGGCGGGAACCTACCAATGTCCAATGTCGAATGTCCAATTCCCAATTCCCAAGTCAGCTGGAAATTGGAAATTGGACATTCAATATTCTGCGTTTCCTAGCCCTTCCGGATCGCGATCCCGCCGTTCACCGTCTCGAGCCGCAGCTGGCGACCGCCGTCGCCGATCGTGCCGTGCAGGCGCCGGGGACCGAACCGGCCTTGCACCGTGATGGGGAAGTCGGACTCGATGTCGCCGTTGACGGTCGAAGCGTCCAGCTCCGCGCTCAGGTTGGCCGGGACCTGCACCGTGATGCTCCCGTTCACGGTCTTGAACGCCATGGCGCCCGTCCAATCCGCCCGGCCCATGACGGCGTGGACGGAGCCGTTGACGGTCTCCGCCTCGACGAGGCCCGCCGCCGTCACGTCCACGTCGCCATTCACCGTGGTCGCCCGGACGTCACCGCTCAGGTCGCGCACCTGCACGTCGCCGTTGACGGTCGCCCCGACGAGCGCGACCCCGGCAGGTACCTGGACGGTGAATGCGACTTCGACGTCGTTGTTGTCCGTGTTGTTTCGCCCGCCGCCCGGCCTGCACTCGTTGGGCCGATCATTCTTCGACGGGTATACGGCGCAGATCGTGACGCCGCCGTCGTGCGGGACCACCTCGATCTTGACCTCGGACGGGTCGCTCCGCCGGCCGGACTTCACGGCGGTAACGACCACCTCGTCGCCGCTCGCCGGCGCCGCGTGGATCGCGCCGTTCACGTTGCGGATTTCCAGCGTCTTGCCGGGCTCAACCCGGCCGCGCCACTCGAAGTTCTCCCCCTGGCGCTGCGGCGCACCCCGCCCCTGCGGGGCGAGCGACATGGCTGCCGCCCCAAGTCCAACAATCATCGCGATCGTACGCATGTCGGTCTCCCCCCGATCTACCGGCGCTCGAGCCGGATCGTACCGTCAAAGGACTCCAGCTCCACCCGGGCGGCACCCGAGCCGAGCGTGAACGAGAACCGTCTGCCGGGCCGCACATTCGTGACCTGCACCTTGAACGCCGGATCGGCTTCAAAGGAGCCGTCGAACGTGGCGACGCTCACCGCCGCATTGACGGTCGCGGGGATGCCCACGACGATGTCGCCGCTGTGGGCCGAGAACCCGTACCGCCCACCGTCCTTGATGGCGCCGTGATAGCTCACGTCACCGTCCACGGTGCTGACCTCCACGTTGGCCGCGTCCACATTCTCCAACGTGACGTCGCCGTCGGTGGTTTCCACGGTCAGGTCGCCCCCTACGTTCGTCAGGGTGATGTCTCCTTCCACGCCCTCGACCTTGACCGTCCCGCGCGCCCCGTCGATCACGATGTCGCCCTCCACCGTGTGGACCTCGACGGGCCCGCCGGCCCCGCGAATCGTGACGCCGCCCTCGACGCTCTCCGCGCGGATCGCCCCGGTGACCCCCTCGACCGCGATCTCCGTCTCCTGGCCGCTCAACTCCAGGGACATCGTCCGGGGGACCGTGATCTCGTAGTCCACGAACGCGGGCATGCCGCGCCGCCGCTGGGCGTCGACCTCGACGACCGAGCCGCGCACCGTGATCTCGATCTGATCGCGCGTGCCGTGCTCGGCGCGCACGCGCATCTCGTTGCGATCCCAGGCGGTCACCTTGATGGAGCCCGTCTGGTTCTGCAGCTGCAGCCGCGCCGACGGCGGCACGGCCAGGGTCGTATCGGTCTGCTGCAGCGACGCCAGCATCAGCAGCGCGACCGGAATGGTGATCGTCATCAGTCCCTCCCTGCTCTATCAGGATGCGCGCGTCGCCAGCACGACCGCGCGCTGCATCAGCTCGAGTTTCCACCGCATCGTCTCGGCGAGGTGCGCATTGAGGTACGCGTCCGACGGATCCGCGGCGAGCGCCGCCTGTGCCCTGGCGATCGCGCGATCGATCGTGCGCAGGCTCTGCTCGATCACCCGCACCGTCGACGTATCGAGTCGGCTCCGATTGGCGTCGAGCACCCGCTGGAAATCCGCCACGGCGCCCGCGTAGGCAACGCTCCCGGCAAACTGGTGCGCGCCGGCGGGCGCCGGTCCCACGCTGGGACCGGGGGCGACCGCCGCCGGCTGTCCGGTCGCGCCGGCCGGTTGGCCGCGCGGGCCCACCACCAGCCACATCGCCCCCGCTCCGACCATCAGCAGCACCCCGGCCGCGGCCGCGAGCTGGGACATGGTCACCGCGAATGGCCGCCGCCACCGCAGCGGCCGGGCGCGCGCGGGTGCCACCCCCCCGACCCCGATCCGGGCCGCGATATCGGGCCAGAGGTCCCGCTCCGGCGGCCGGTCCGCCAGCGCGCGTGCCCGCATGGTCACGCGCCGCAAGTCAGCCAGCGCCTGCTCGCAGTCCGGGCATCCGGCGAGGTGTCGCTCCAGCGCATCGCGCTCCGCCGCGGCCAGCTCACCATCCACATAGTCCGACAGTCGTGCCGTCCATTGATCCCCGGTCATTGCAGCCTTCCTTCCGGCGCGCGCGGCTCCAAGTGGGTCCGGAGCAGCATCCGCGCCCGGTGCAACTGCGCTTTCGACGTCCCGGCGGCAATCCCCATCAGCTCCCCGATCTCCTCGTGTCGATAGCCTTCGACGTCGTGGAGCACGAACACCTGCCGGGCCCCTTCCGGTAACCGCGCGATCGCGCTCTCGAGATCGATCGCGAGCTCGGGACGCGCCGGTGTCGCACGCTGCTGTTCCAGCACGCCTTCCGCCTCGCTGAACCGCGACCGCTCCACGCCCAGCCGGGACCGCCGCGACAGGATCAGATTGATCGCGAGCCGGTGCAGCCAGGTCCCGAACGCCGCCTCGCCCCGGAAGCTCCCCAGCTTCTCCCACGCCCGGACGAAGACGTCCTGCGTCAGCTCGTCCGCGTGCTCGGGCCCCGTCATGCGCCGGGCGAGCGAGTGGATCCGCGCCGCGTGGCTGCGATAGAGCCGCTCGAAGGCGTGTGCGTCCCCGCTGGCTGCGAGGGTGACGTCCACGGCGTCGTCGGGTACGGTCTGGCTCAGAAGGCCCGCTCCAGCGCTCGGCTCGTCCATGCACTCCGTTGGACGAGCGGACCGGCCGGAAGGTTTGGAGCCCCTATCACAGCCCCAGAATGCTGGTCCGGTACCAGTCCACGAGGGCGTTCCCCGCCACGAACGCCACGGCCGCGCCGGCTGCGAGGAATATGCCGAATGGCACCAACTTCTTGGTACGTAAGGAGATAGGAACGAAGATCAGGGTACCGAACAGGGCGCCGCCGAAGATGGTGAGCAGCACGCCCTTCCAGCCCACGAACGCTCCGACCATCGCCATCATCTTGATGTCGCCCCCACCCATCGCCTCCCGCTTGAACACCTTCTCGCCGGCCCAGGCCACCGCGTAGAGCAGCGTGAACCCCACGACGGCGCCCACCAGGGCGCTCCCCAGGGCGGGAACGCCGGCGGGCAGCGCCAGAGCGAGCCCCAGGGCGAGGCCGCCCCAGGTGAACTCGTCGGGGATGATGTAGTGGCGCGCGTCGGTGATGGCGATGCCGAGCAGCAGCGTGCCGAACACGGCCGCCGCCGCCGCGTGCCACGTGAGGCCGTAGCCCCAGGCTGCAGCCCCCCAAAGCAGTGCCACGAGCGCCTCGATCAGCGGGTACTGCACGGAGATCGGGGCACGGCACCGCCGGCATTTTCCCCCCAGCAGCAGCCACCCGAACACCGGTACGTTGTCATGCCACGGGATGCGTTGCCCGCACGATGGACAGGAGGACGGCGGCCGCACGAGCGACTGCTCGCGCGGCAGCCGGTAGATGCAGACATTGAGGAAGCTCCCGAACGTGCTGCCCAACGCTGCGGCAAGGGCCACGATGGCCCATTCAGCCGGCACGGACCGCCTCGTAGAGCAGGATGCCGGCGGCAACAGCCACGTTGAGCGATTCCGCGCCCCGCGCGAGCGGAATCGCGACCTGCTGGTGGGCTAGGCCGCGGACGGCGGCGCCGACACCCAGCCCCTCGTTTCCCACGACCAGCGCCAGCCGCTCGGGCACGGTCATGCGCGGGAGCGCGACGCCGTCGGCGGCGGCCACCCAGACCGCAAGGCGCTCACGCCGCACCCAGGCGGCGAGCTCCGCCGGCTCGAGGGGCACGGCAGGCAGGCGGAACGTCGCCCCCATCGCGCCGCGCACCACCTTGGGGTTGGTGAGATCGGCGGTTCCCTTCAGCAGCACGGCACCGCAGGCGCCCAGGGCAAACGCCGTGCGGAGCAGGGTGCCCACGTTGCCGGGGTCCTGGACCGCGTCGAGCACCAGCACCGGGGCGGTGCGCTGCGGGTGGAGATCCGCCAGCGTCCAGCGGCGCGGCTCCACCACCGCGAGCACCCCCTGGGGCGTCTCCGTCTCCGCGAGGGCGGCGAACGTGCGAGCGGGCACCTCCTCGAGCGGCACGGCGCGGCCCGCGAGCTCCGCCAGGAGCGCGGCCCCGCGCGATGACTCGGCGAGGTCGCGTGTCACGAGCGCCCCCACGATCGGCACGCGCGCGGCGAGCACCTCCTCGACCAGGCGCACGCCTTCGGCGAGCGTCAGGCCCCGGCGTCTACGCGCCCGGCGCTGTTGTAGATTCCGAACCACCGACTGGAGCTGCGAGGTCATGGACACTCCTGACGCCCAATCATACCACGGCGCGCGGATTCGGAAAGTCGCCGAATGCGGATCGCCCTGACGATCGCGGGATCCGATTCGGGCGGCGGGGCCGGCATCCAGGCCGACCTCAAGACGTTCCATCAATTCGGCGTGTTCGGCACGTCGGTGATCGTGGCGATCACGGCGCAGAACACGCGCGGCGTCACGGCGGTGCACCCCGTTCCGCTCGCCACGGTGGACGCCCAGCTCGGGGCGCTCGCCGCCGATCTGCCGCCCGCGGCGGTGAAGACCGGCATGCTCGCCACCGCGGCGCTGGTCGCGACGGTCGCGGACGGCCTCGCGCGGTTCCGCTTCCCCAATTACGTGTGCGATCCGGTCATGGTCGCGACGTCGGGCGACCGCCTGCTGGACGCGGATGCGGTGCGCACCGTGCGCGAGCGCCTGCTGCCGCTCGCGGCGCTCGTCACGCCGAACCTCGACGAGGCCGCCCTGCTGGCGGAGCGGCCCGTCGCGAGCCTGGGCGACATGGAGGAGGCCGGCCGCGCGCTGGTCCGCATGGGCGCGCGCGCCGCCCTGATCAAAGGCGGCCATCTCGCGGGCAACGAGATCGTGGACGTGCTGGTCATGCCCGGCGGCACCGAGCGGTTCCGCCGCGAGCGCCTCGCCACGACGTCGACCCACGGCACCGGGTGCACGCTGTCGGCCGCCGTGACCGCCGCCCTGGCGCTCGGCCGACCGCTGCAGGAGGCGATCGCGGCCGCCCTGGATTATGTGCACCGCGCGATCGCGGGGGCTCCGGGACTGGGCGGGGGTCACGGACCGCTCAATCACTTCGTTCCGGCCGGTCTGCCGGGAACGGCGGCGTGAGCCCGCTGCCGAGCTTTCCCCGCCCGCCCCGCGCCCGGGGCATCTTCTGCAACCGCACGCTCAACCTGCGGGCGATCCGGGCGATCGGCTATGACATGGACTACACGCTGGTCCACTACCGGGTGGACGAGTGGGAGCGGCGGGCCTACGAGTACCTGCAGCAGAAGTTCACCGATCTCGGCTGGCCCCTCGCGTCGCTCACGTTCGACCCGTCGTTCATCGTGCGCGGCCTGATCATCGACACCGAGCTCGGGAACGTGCTCAAGGCCAACCGCTTCGGCTACGTGAAGCGCGCCTATCACGGGACCCGCCAGCTGGATTTCGAGGAGCAGCGCCGCGTGTACGCGCGCACGATCGTGGACTTGAACGAGCCGCGCTGGGTCTTCCTCAACACGCTGTTCGCGCTGTCGGAAGCGTGCATGTACGCGCAGCTGGTCGACTTGCTCGACGCGCGCACGCTGCCGGAAGTTCTGGGCTATACCGACCTGTACGAGCGCACCCGGCAGCTGATCGACGAGGCCCACGTCGAGGGTCTGCTCAAGGCGGACATCCTGGCGGACCCCGACCGCTTCGTCGAGCCCGACCCCGATGCCGCGCTGGCGCTGCTCGACCAGATCAAGGCGGGCAAGCGCCTGCTCCTGATCACCAACTCCGAGTGGCCGTACACCCGCGCCCTGATGCGCCACGCGTTCGACCGGTTCCTGCCGGGCGGGATGACCTGGCGCGACCTGTTCGAGTTGGTGATCGTGCAGGCGCGCAAGCCGGACTTCTTTTCCAGCCGCAGCCCGGTGTTCGAGATCGTGAGCGAGGAGGGCCTGCTGCGGCCCGCCCTGGGGCTGACGGCCGGCGGGGCCTACGTCGGGGGCAACGCGGCGCTGGTGGAGCACCACCTCGGCGTGTCCGGCGATCAGATCCTGTACGTCGGCGACCACCTGTTCGCGGACGTCCACGTCTCCAAGGACGTGCTGCGGTGGCGGACCGCGCTCGTGCTCCGCGAGCTCGAGGCCGACCTGGTGGCGGAGGAGGCGTTCGCGGACGACCTCGCGCGGCTGCAGCGGCTGATGGCCCAGAAGGAGGAGCTGGAATTCGACGTCTGCCAGATCCGCCTGCAGGTGCAGCGCGCACGGGCCCGGTACGGGCCCAAGCCGGCGCGGTCATCGGAGAGCCTGGACGCCGATCTCGCCGCGCTGCGCACGAGGCTCGAGGCACTGGACGAGGAAATCGCGCCGCTCGCCGCCCACGCCACCGAGATCAGCAACCCGCGCTGGGGGCAGCTGATGCGCGCCGGCAACGACAAGAGCCACCTGGCACGGCAGGTGGAGCGGTACGCGGACATCTACCTGTCGCGCGTCTCCAACTTCCTGTACCACACGCCGTTCGCGTTCCTGCGCTCGCCGCGCGGGAGCCTGCCGCACGACGCCGGCAGCGCGGGCGCCGAGGAACCCGCGCCCTAGGGCGTCACATGGACCTGCTCATCGTGCGCCACGCGATCGCGGGCGATCGGCTCGAGTGGAGCCGGTCGGGGCAGCCCGACAGCGAGCGCCCCGTCACCGCCGAGGGGCGCAAGAAGATGGCGGCGGCGGCGCGCGGCCTGGCCGCCGTGCTGCCGCACCTGGACGTGCTCGCCACGAGCCCGTACGTCCGCGCCCGCCAGACCGCCGAGATCCTGCACGCACAGTACGGGGAGCCCGCGCCGACCGAGGTCGCGGCACTGGCGCACGGCGGGTCCCCGGTCGAGCTGCTCGAGTGGCTCGGGCGCGAGGGGAAGCACGACGTGGTGGCGATCGTCGGGCACGAGCCCGATCTGGGCGAGCTGATCGGCCGGCTGCTCACCGGTGGATCGGCGCCCGTGGTCCGACTCGGGAAGGGCGGCGCGTGCCTGCTCTCGTTCACCGGCGCGCCCGGACCGGGCGCGGCGGAGCTCGCCTGGGTGCTGACCCCCAAGCTGCTCCGCCGGCTGGCGAAGTAGCGTGCCGCCGCGCGCGCCGCTGCTCGACCTGCCGGTCCGCGAGGCCGTTGCCCGCGTCGCGCGGCGCTATCTCGACGACGCCGTGTCCGGCCTCGACCGCCTGCGCGATCGCCGGGACGCCGAGGCGCTCCACGATTTCCGGGTCGCCGTGCGCCGCCTGCGGAGCCTGCTCCGGGCGTACCGCCGCTGGATCGGGCGTGCCGGCGGGAAGAAGGTGCGACGCCGGTTGCGGGAGCTGGGCCAGGCGACCAACGCGGGCCGCGACGCGGAGGTCCAGGTGGCCTGGCTCGAGGCACAGCGGGCCGCCCTCGCACGGCGCGAGCGGAGCGGGCTCAACTGGCTGTTGCGGCGGCTGCGCAGCGTGAAGCGCGACAGCTATCGCGCGGCGCGGGAACACGCCAAGGCTGGGTTGCACCGGTCCGAGCTGCTGCTGCGCCACCGGCTCGACGAGCCGGCCGGCCAAGGGGCCACGCGCTTTCGGGCGGCGTTCGCCGGGCTGCTCGGAGAGCAGGTCGCCGACCTGGAGGCCAAGCTGGCAGCCATCGCCGGCGCGGACGACGAGGAGCAGGCGCACGAAGCACGGATCAGCGCCAAGCGACTCCGCTACCTCGTGGAACCAGCGGGTTACGAGCTGCCGGGTGGCGGCCGCATCATCGGGCGGCTCAAGCGCCTGCAGGACCTGCTGGGGAAGCTGCACGACATGCACGTGCTCGACGGCTCACTCGCCACGGTCGTCGAAGAGGCGGCGCGCGAGAAGGCCCGCCGGATGCACGAGCTCGCGCTGGCGGGCGACGACCGGATGCTCGGCTGGGAGCGGCGGCGCGACGAGCGCCTCGGGCTGGTCACCCTCGCCGCCCGCGCGCGCGGCGACCGCGACCGCTTGTTTGCGGAGCTCGACCGCGGATGGCTGCGCGGGGTGGGCCGTGCGCTGTTCCATGACCTCAAGGCGCTGGCCGACGGCCTCGCCCTGCCGGCGACGCCGGACAGCGAGATCGAGCGCAAGTTCCTGCTCTCGGCGCTGCCGCCGGAGGCCGCCGCCGCGCCCGCGGAAGAGATCGAGCAGGGCTGGCTCCCCGGCGAGCGGCTGCGCGAGCGGCTGCGTCGGGTGGTGGACGCCGACGGGGAGCGATTCTACCGGACCGTGAAGCTGGGAAGCGGGCTGCAGCGCCTCGAGCTCGAAGACCAGACGTCGGTGGAGCTGTTCGGGGCGCTGTGGCCGCACACGGCGGGCTGCCGCGTCGCGAAGCGCCGCTACCGGGTGCGCGACGGGGCCTTCACGTGGGAGATCGACGAGTTCCGCGACCGCGACCTGCTGCTCGCCGAGGTGGAGCTGCCCGATCCAGCCACCGCCGTGACCATCCCCGCCTGGCTCGCACCGTATCTGGTGCGCGACGTGACCGGCGATCCGGCGTACCTGAACCTCAACCTGGCGCGCTGACGCGCAGGCGGGCTCGCTGCGGCCCGGCCCTCGGGCGCCCAGCGCTCGGGACTCCCGCCCGGGCCGCGCGCACGACACGCAACACCGGCCGCGCCGCGCGGGCCGGCGCCAGCCAGCGGACCGCGAGCCGCAGGTCGAACACCCGCTCGAACAGCCCCGCCTTGCGCCGGGCGTCCCACAGCTCCACCGACGGCTCCTGCTCGGCCTCGAGCGTGAGGCGTAGGCGCCCGCGGCGCACTTCGCAGCGGACGGTGCGCACCAGGTTCTGATGGCTGCGGTTCAGCGCCACCGCCAACCGCAGCAGCCCGGCGAGCCGGCGCACGAGCGCCCGGTCCTCGCGCGGCAGCCGCGCGAAGGTGGGATGCGCACGCTTGGGATACGCGCGCCGGTGGTAGCGCGCGACGTTGGCGATCAGCTCGATCTCGCGCGCGGAATAGCCCGGCAGATCGCTGTGCATGATCAGGTGGTACGCGTGCTTGTGGTGCTTCGCGTGGTTCACCAGGAATCCGATGTCGTGCAGCAGGGCCGCGGCCACGAGCAGCTCGCGTGAGGCGGCGGGCAGCCCCGCGCGCCGCCGCAATCCGTCGAACAGCTGCCCCGCGAGCTCGGCCACGTGGGCGCCGTAGCGCTCGTTCGAGCGACAGGTGCGCGCGAACCGGCGCACCGCGTCGAGCCGTTCCGGCGGGGCCGCCGGCGACGGCGGAGCGGCGAGGCCCAGATCCGTGATCATCGACAACAGGAGCCCGTCCCGCACGCCGCCTTCGTTGACGAGGATCGGGCGACAGTCGAGGTACTTCGCGAGCCGGGCGACCACCGCGGCGCCCGCCACGACAATGTCGGCCCGCTGGGGCGGCATGCCGGGGATCTGGCGTCGCTGCGGTTCCGGGAGCTCCAGCAGCCACGCGAGGAGCCGGGTCGCTTCCGCGCGGGTGATGGTGTAGCCGTGGGGATTGCCCTCGCGCCCCTCGTGCTCGTAGCGCATCATCGCGCCGAGCGCCGAGAACGTCCCGCCACTCCCGACCATCACCTCGACGGTAAACGGCGGCCTGCCGATCTCGGCGGCCAGCGCCTGGTCGATCGCGCGGCGCAGGGCCTTCCAGTGCTTTGGGCGCAGCGGATCCGACCGGACGTAGCGCTCGGTCAGCCGCACCGCTCCCAGCGGCAGCGAATGGACCTGATCCACCACCGAGCCGGCCGAGAGCACGACCTCGAGGCTTCCGCCGCCGATGTCCGCCACCGCAACCGCGCGTCCCTCGAGATTGAACCGGCGAATCGCGCTCGCAAAGGCAAGGCGCGCCTCTTCTTCCGGCGAGATGACCTCGACCCGCACGCGGTGGCGCTTCCACGCCTCGCGCCGGAAGGCCGCGCCGTTCTCCGCCTCCCGCACGGCGCTCGTTGCCGCTGCCCGGAGCTCGGTCACGCCGAACCCGTCGGCGATGGCCTTCATCGTCCCGATCGCGCCGAGCGAGGCGGCCACCGCGACCTCGGAGAGGCGTCCGGTGCGCGCCAGGCCGGCGCCGAGGCGCGTCATCTCGCGCTCCTCGTCGAGCACGCGGTACGTCCCGTCGGGCTGGACCTCGGCCACGATCAGCCGGATCGAGTTGGTCCCGATGTCGATCGCGCCGAGGCGCGGCGCGGAGTGGGGGCCGCGGTCGGGGCTCACGGCCGCGCTACCGGATCACCTGCCCCACAACCCGCTGGCGGCGATTTCGGCTCTCGCTCACGAGCTCCCTGCGGCCCGTGGCGGGATTGACGGCGCAGCGCGTGACAGCCGCACACAGGACGGCGGGGACGAGAAGGCTGTGGATGCGCATGAGGCCCACTCCTGAGGCGGAATGCACGTCGGCCGGGATCGCCCGAAACGTAGTCGATCCCGGCCGACCCGTCACATCGACGACCGGCTCAGTGCCCGGTGAGAATCTCCTCGAAGAACGCCACGGCCCGGGGATCCCCAGTCTGCCCAAGCCAGAACATCGCCGACTTGCGGATGTCCGGGTCGCGGTGCTCGCGGGCGACGCGGATCAGCATGGGAACCGCGTCGTCACTCTTGTGCTGCGAGAGCGCGAACACAGCCTGCTGCTGGATCTCGCGCTCGCTGGTGTCGTCGATCAGTCCGCCGAGCGCCCGGGTGATCTCGGCGCCCGCGGCCTGGCCAAGCCAGAACACGGCGCTCTTGCGTGTTTCCCGCGGGATGGAGGCATCCCGCCCCAGCTTGACGAGCTGGGGCCAGACGATCGCGCTGTCGGCAAGCGTCGCCGGAAAGACCAGCTTGTCGCCCACCTCCCCGGGAACGCGGGAGGCGAGGTCGAGGAGGTACGCGGCGGCCTCGGACGCCCCGACCGTGCCAAGATCGGTCACGGTGTCGCCCAGTTCGCGCCACCGCCCGCCGACGTACGTGTCCACCTTCACGAGCTTCCCGCCGCGCCAGTCGAGCACCACCCGGGCCGGCCCGTGCTGACAGTCGCTCTCCCAGTCACCGGTCGCCCGCGCGATGCTGATGTTGTGCCCGTTGCCGCAGACCTCGGGCCGGGTCGCATAGCTCATGCGCACCTTCCCGTCCCGAACTCGCTCCACCCGCTGCGCGAGCGACTGGCCCCGGGCGCCCGACGCCGCCACCAGGGTGAGCAGCACGACCATGGCGGCCACGCTGGTCCTCTCCCCCCCTGCCCCTCTCCGGCTGGTCATTTGTTGATCACCTCCAGCAGGAACTGAGC
>Ga0153916_10000314_pt1 | contig 31879 bp, 38 predicted proteins | sample Opewatmetagenome_FD_109642 | JGI IMG/M metagenome (GOLD analysis project Ga0153916, IMG submission 109642) | Freshwater wetland microbial communities from Ohio, USA - Open water 3 Core 3 Depth 4 metaG | ecosystem: Environmental > Aquatic > Freshwater > Wetlands | place: USA: Ohio, Lake Erie...
GCAACGAGAGACCGCCCGAAATGGCGGAAACGCAGCAGGACGCTACTGCGTGGCTCCGGGATACATGGCGCGCTTGAGCCTAGGATCAAGCCCTACGCCCTCGTTGCGACTTTTTTTATAATGAAGCAACGATGCCTAACGTGGAGGTCAGCAGCCGCGCTGACCACTTAACAACAGAGAACCCTGCCGTTGCGCGGTCTGCTGCACCGTAGGGTTAGGGGATTTTAACTATGGAACAAAGCAAATTGATGGAATTCGTAAACGCAAGCGATAGAGAGCTGCGCGAATTTCTTGAGAAAAACCCAAAAGCCGCCAAGTTCCAGCGCCTTAATTTTAACGACAGCACGACACAGGAACGCATGATGCGGGTTGGAATTGAGGCCAGACATTGCGAAGCTAAATCAGAGGATGATATTTTTATGTTGGCCGTTGCAACGCTGCAAAACGACCATGTGAAAAACGAAAGAAAGCGCTTAACGGGTCTTACCCCTAACGTCAAGCATGAGGGGGCGCCGGCATTATCGGCGCTCCCGCTCGATGCGCCTGTTGGGCGCGATGAGGGGTAAGACATGGCAACGATGCCACGCGGGATGGTCCTCGCCGTACCGGCCACGCTGCACCTGGACTCCTGGGCTGGGCGGAGAACCTACCAAATCCGGGTGACTGGAGAGACGCGGGAGAACTACCGCTTTGAGGCGCTGGAGGATATTCCGATGCCGCGAAGGCGCTGGCTGAAGGTTGGAGAACATGGGCGCGCGCCGAAGTCTGCCGTGACGCCCAACGCCAAGGTAAGCGGCGTGCCGCCACAGGACTAAAAGGGAGCGATGAAGATGGAGCAACTGCAAGCGTTTGACGGAGGCACATGCGGCACGTCCGACTCGTGGTACGGAACAGCAAGCGGTGCGAACCCAAGGCCCCCAACGGCTGAATTCAGGGGCGGGCGGCTTTTTGCCCGTCCACTGGAATGATTTGTTAGAGCGCTGTTACAACAGGAGAGAACATGAAATCACCAATGCGACAGGCTTTTGAGGCATGGCATGGGTTTGAAGTTTGCGACGAAATGGACATCCAAACGTCGGTGGCTTGGGATAGCTGGAAAACCGCATGGCGTGCGGCATCACTGGTGGAGCGCGAGGCGTGCGCTAGGCTGTGCGACAGGGCTGCACGAGATGACGTTGTGGCAAATGGGAACCTTGGCTGGACAAGCTCAGTTACACCACCAGATAAGCTTGCAGCCGGCATACGGATGCGCTCTAACGCAGAAATCAGGGGCTGAGCGTTAGCGAAGTCCCGCTGGATTGACGGGTTATGCCCCGCCTTTCGATGAAAATATATTTTAATTTAGGGCTTGACAGTAATTAAATATAGGGCTAGACTGTGTTCATGGTTAGCGATTGGCGCGAACCGATTACAGGAGATACGAAAATGAGCAAATTACACAATATGGATTTGGCAGGGTTTATCGAATGCGCAGCTGCAGGCATTAACCCGGAGGATTGCAAAATCGAGGGTTTCGCGGAGGCCTGCTACAACGACAACTCTGTTTCAGAATTAATCGAGGCTCTGAAATCACTGTCGGCAGATAAAACAGATTGTGAAAACTGGAAAATAACACCCTCACAATGGCGTGGCGAAATAAAAAGCGCTCTTGAATATGCGATGTTTCAATATGTATCAGATAACGACCTGAAATGAACCAGGGCGGAGCAAGAAAGGGGGCCGGGAGGCCTCCGATTGACCCGCGAATGGTCAAGGTTCCGGTGGGGTACAAACTGCCCCGCTGGCTCGTTGAATGGCTGCGCGAACAGGATACGCCAGCCGCTCAGTTGATTGAGGACGCATTAAAAAAGCGGCACAAACTGAAACCGCCCGAAGGGGCATAACGCACGTTAGCCGACAAATGTCGCGTAACTACGGAGTGAAAATGGTGGCAAACAGAGCTACATGGGGGGTAAAAGAACTTGATACTGGGCTAATTGTCGCCAGGGGCAGCGTCCCGACAGCAGATGAGGCAATACGCGAAGCTGCGCACTACGCGATACAATATGGCCAGGATGGACCTGTATGTTATTGGGTGAAGCAAGATGGAAAAATACTTGTACAAGGTTCGCTGAACGGCGTGACAATTGTGGCGACACCAGACGATGCAAACTAACCCACTTGCAACCGTCGAGCACATGCTAGAGATCGCCAGGCGCTTGGGCTATATCCGCGAGGTAGTGGAATCCTACCAGACATATCGGCGGATAGGCTATACTGTAGAGCAGGCGGCGCAGATGGCGTTAGCGGATTGGGAGGACGAGTGACAGCTAAATTAGTAGTGCTCGACACCCCAAATTTACGCGATGTCCCCGCTGGGCTGCGTAGATTGGCTGACGATCTAGAACATGGCCGCGCAATGGCGGTCGAGGCCATTATCATCACCCGCGATGCTGATGATCATATGCGATATTACAGTTATGGTAATATCGTCGATGTTGCCCACGGTATTGGTATGCTACATATTGCTGCCGTGGCGTTAGCGTCGGGCAATCTGGAGGATGATTGAGCCTACAATTATGACTAATGCGCGATATGCACTCGCAAAACTAGCAGGCCGTGTGCCTGAGCTGGGCGCGACGCGCGGTACTGATCGAGCGAGCATCACGCCCGAGGATGTTGCTGCGGCGTGCGCAGGACTTGCGCGGGGGCCGTATCTGATTGCATTGGCTAAATACGCGCATGATTGGTCAGGCATCGCGGAGTTGGAGCGCATTATCTGGCTAGAGGTCGTAGATATAGCGATCCGTCCGCCTGACGGCAGGCCATGGCGAATACCCGTCGGGCAGGAGATATTGCGCAATCTAGGGCGGGCGGCGGCGCTGGAGGCTATTGAGGAGCCATTGTGTGATGAATGCTCGGGGCGGCGTGTGATATTCCTCCCCGGGGGGTTGGTCGAGGATTGCGAGGCGTGTGCAGGGACGGGACGAGGGCGTTATGGCGCGGTTACACTGGCGGCGTCGGTCGGCGTATCATTGCCAGACTGGGCGCACGTCTGGGGACCGAGATACGCAATTATAAGCAAAATCCCGTATAATTGGCTATATACGGCAGTATTGCATATTAATCAGAGATTAAACGATGATGGTTGACGAACGGTAGACGTTTTAGGTGAGTCGCAACGGCTATTACTCGGAGTCTGTAGACTTTGCACGAGTGGCCTAACGAACAAAGCTCAGGCGCGGCGTAGCCGTCGCGCTGGAGCACCGTGTTGGGCACAGGCCCGGATAGGAAATGATGACTGAACTCTATATGTGCCGAACGGATTATGACCATGAGCTTGGCGCTGCGATGGGTGGAAATGTTGTTTACCCAAGCGTGGAAGATTTGAAGTTGCACCGGGGTTGCATTACGGAATGCGGGATTGTGGCGGTGCGCGTTGAGTTTGTGCGCGTAGTTGAGGAAGGGTGCCTGCACGGTGACTGTGACGAGGTGCCCAACGCCTGAATTCAGGGGCGGGCGGCTTTTTGCCCGTCCACTGGAATGATTTGTTGGGCACGGAGCAACCAAAGGGGAACGATATGGATAAAGAAACGGTATTGTTTTGTGCGGACAAGGTGGCAGGTCTTGCAAAAGCCGCTGGCTATTTTGCGGCCAATGCGGTGGCACCAACAGTGAAATTAAACGCGCTTGTTCGCCAGGAGATTTTGCTAGAGGTTGAAATGGTCTTGCGCAAAAGCGCGAACGGGACAGGTTATTGTGGCACGTGCGGGCAGTGGACGAATGGGCCATTAACTTGCTGCGCGAATGACGGTGACTTGCCGGAAGTGTCTGAGGTGGAAGCGTTTGCGGTACGCGCAAGCAGAGTGCCCAACGCCATAGCTCAGGGGCGCGAGCATAGCGAGCGTCCCGCTGGAGCGGAGGGTTAGATGCTGCACATTTACATCGAGACGATGCAGCCAGCGACCGGCTGGACTGACACACACAGCGGCGATCCAATGCAGATGGGCTACGAGCCGGAGAAACTGATTTACACGGACTGCTGCGGCCAGCAACGGCCCGCGAAAGACTGCATGGTGCAGAGCTACTACGACGGCCTGAGCGTCTGGTGTGCGCCGGAGAAAGGCTGCAAAGACCCGCAAGTGATCGCGGAGAAGAAGGCGAAGGAGTTTGCGACACGCAGCGCAGGGCAGAAGGCGCGATGGGCGAAGGCGAAAGCATCTAACGCACGTTAGCCGACAAATGTCGCGTAACTACGTGGAGAAAGCCGACACACAACGCCTAGGCCTAAACTAGGAGTTGACACCTAAATAAAAATGTGCTTTACTTGCTTCGGGACATTCCGTCCATGAATTTTATAAACCCGCCAATTGTGCGGGTTTTTGCGTTTAAGGGGGTTAATATGGCGAAAGGAAAAGGTAAGGGCAAAGGCGGCAAATGAACCTCCCAATCACCTACGATCAGTTCATTGAGCGGTGCATCCCCGGCGATGTGGTATTTGTAGGCAAAGGATCATTTGTTAGCTGGGCCATACGCACGATTACGGGGAAGCCCTATTCGCATTGCGGATTCGTTACGCTCAATGAGGCAGGCCAATGGATGATGATTGAGGCCGATCCGCATGAAGCGCGAGCGGTACAGCTATCGGACTACAAGGGTCGTAAGTTGGCCATCGTCCGTCACCCGGTCCCCTGGGACGATATCAAGACTAAAGTATGGGAGTCCATCGGGACTGACTATGCCTACTCTCATCTCCTGTGGATCGCTCTGCGCGAACGTCTAGGCGTCAGGATGAGTTACACCGCCGCCAAAGAATACTGCTGTAGCGAGCATGTAGCTCTGAATCTCATCAAGGGCGGACTCAAAACCGCGCCCGGTCATTTGATATGGCCCCTCGATTGGCGCTGTTCCCCCGGTCGACTCGCTGAACAACTGGACGCAATGGGCTACCCAGTAATCGCGGAGACTGCGTAATGGCGCGCAAACAAGTGTCTAGGCAGGTCGATGAAAACGGCCTCACGATTAAACAAGAGGCATTTTGTCGCGCATTTGTCGAGACGGGTAACGCGAGCGAAGCCTATCGCCGTAGTTATGACGCTGAAAATATGAAGTTTTCCACTATCAACAGCAAGGCTTGCTTATTGCTAGGGGGCGACAAGGTGAGAGCAAGAGTGGACCAATTGCGTGCTATATCGACAGCAAAGGCGGTCAAAAAGCTCGAGATCAGCAAAGAATGGGTACTGTCCGAGCTGGTAGATAATGTCCGCAAGGCGAAGGCCTCCGAACCTGTGCTGATCAATGGCGAGCCGTCGGGAGAATATCAAATAAACCTGGCGGCGGCGAACAGAGCGCTTGAGCTGATCGGCAAAGAGCTGAAAATGTTCGTGGACCGTAAAGAGATCAAGACCGGCCCGTTGGACGACCTGGACGACACAGACCTGCAGAAGGTAGACGATGCACTGGCCGAGATTGAGCGAGCTTTCACCGGCAGCGGTAAAGGCATTACGCACTGAGATAGCACGTAAGCAATCCGAAAACAAGCTTGTCGGCTATCGGCCATACAAGAAGCAAAGTGAATTCCACCGAGCGGGCGCGAAATACCGGGAGCGATTATTCTCAGCCGGAAACCAGTTAGGCAAAACATGGGCTGGCGGATTTGAGACCGCCATGCACCTAACGGGGCGATACCCAGATTGGTGGGAAGGCAAAATATTCAATTCGCCAATCGTCGCATGGGCGGCCGGCGTGACCAGCGAAGCGACTCGCGACAACCCTCAGCGTATTCTGATGGGGCGAATAAACGCGATTGGTTGCGGCGCGATACCCAAGAAGGCTATTAAGGAGTATTCCTCAAAGCGCGGCGTGGCTGATGCTATCGACACCGTGGTTGTGCTCCATGGCGGTGGAGCTGATGTGCAGGCCGGGGAAAGTTTGATCGCATTTAAGTCCTACGACCAGGGCCGGATGAAGTTCCAGGGCGAAACGTTGCATTTGGCCTGGCTCGACGAAGAGCCGCCGCTGGATATTTACAGCGAAACCCTCACCCGCACGAATACCACCAGCGGCATCGTGATGATCACGTTCACGCCGTTGTTGGGTATGTCGGATGTAGTGGTTAGGTTCCTAACTGAAAGGCCAGCTGGAACTCACGTCACAACGATGACAATAGACGACGCTGAACATTACACCGACGAACAGCGTAAGGCCATTATCGCCAGCTATCCGGCGCACGAGCGAGAAGCGCGGGCAAACGGTACGCCGATGTTGGGTAGCGGAAGGATTTTCCCGATGGAAGAAAATTCGATCAAAATCGACCCGTTCAAGATACCGGCGCATTGGCCTCGAATCAATGGGATTGATTTTGGTTGGGACCATCCTGCGGCGGCAGCTTGTTGCGCCTGGGATCGTGATAGCGATTGTTGGTATGTGACGAATATTTACCGGCAGAACGAAGCCACTCCGGTGGTTCAGGCAGCCGCCATTCGTGCATGGGGGCCGTGGATTCCAGTAGCATGGCCCCATGACGGCCTACAGCACGACAAGGGGAGCGGGGAGCAGTTGGCGCAGCAGTATAAGCGCGCTGGGCTGAAAATGCTCTCAGAGCGCGCTACGTTCGATGACGGGACAAATGGCGTTGAGGCCGGGGTCATGGATATGCTGGAGCGCATGCAGACTGGGCGATTTAAGGTGTTCTCGACCTGCGCGGAATGGTTTGAAGAGTGCAGGATGTATCACCGCAAAGACGGCAAAATTGTGAAAGAGCGCGACGATTTATTGAGCGCAACACGATATGCGCTGATGATGAAGCGGAAGGCAATCGTAAAACCAATGCAAGAAACTGAAATGCGGCAGCGTGCGTTTCAACCATTTGACGCGACAATAGGGTATTAAGATGGCAAATATTATAGATTTCAACGCTGTGAGCGTTGCCGCTAACACGACTGGATTTGCGAGCAACGTAACGGCGGCGTCATGGACGTTGGCTGCAAACAATAGCGGCGATTCACTGGCACATTTGGTGACGGTGCATAACGACTCGATAACTGACCATAGCGCGAAAACTATCGCCCTGGTTGGTACTGGCCCTAACGGTCAGCCGCAAACCGAGACGATTGCCGCTCCTGGCATCTCGGCTACCGTAACATCCACTAAATATTTTCTGACCCTCACGTCTGCAACGCCGTCCGCAACGATTGGCGCCGACACGTTCGATATCGGATGGTCTGCGAGTAGCGTGACGGCGTGGAAGTATCCAAAAGATTTCAAAGACCATGTGTCTATCGGGATTGGCTGCATCGTTACTAGTGGCACTCCGACGTTTACGGTTCAGCACATGTATGGAGACCCATCGGCTACCGCGTTCAGTCATTCGGTCATCGCGGCGAAATCGGCTAATACCGACGGAGTATATTCGGACCCTATCCGAGGCATTAGGCTGGCGTTCACAGCGGCTGGTGGCGTACACATGATCGCGATACAGTCGGGCGTATGACGGAAATTGAAAGTACGGCAGAAGATAGCCAAGAAGTCCCTGATGACGAGATGATCGAGATGTTGCCCGAGGATATTCGGGCGAAAATCCAGGCGATCAAAGAGCAGCGGGAAGAGCAATTGGCGACGCTAACCGTCAGTCTGGTGAAGAAGCGCAAAAAAGCCGTAGAGTGGCGTGAAAATACTGGAATAGAGCAAGAGTGGATGGACGTCGAAGATGCCTACGAAGGCATCGACGACGCGAATAGGGCAACCGAAAACACCGCGTCTATACGCATGGCCAAGCCGAGATCGCCAAATGGCGGGGCTATGATTACATCCAGGATGGTTAGCGCCACTAGATCAACCGTGTTTCTAAACATTACCCGGCCATATGTCGATGCAGCGGCGGCGCGAATATCCGACATGTTGCTGCCGACAGACGACCGGAACTATGCGATACGTCCGACGCCTATCCCTGAGTTATCGCCGCAAGATATGCAGCAATTCACCCCCGAGGTGATGCAAGCGAATGGCGTTTCCACCAAAGAGCAGTTGATGGAGTTGATTAAGGCCGAGGCTGAAAAGCGGGCCAAGTTGGCGCAAACGAAAATCGACGACTGGCTTGTCGAATGCCAATACCACGGTGAAGTTAGGAAAGTGGTGGAAGATTGCGTCCGGCTTGGTACCGGGATATTAAAAGGTCCCGTACCTGTGTCACGCAAACAAATGAAAGCCGATGTCGTGGATAATCAGATCACGTTGATATTGTCTACGGCAATATCGCCGGAATCTGTTTGTGTCAGCCCATGGGACATTTATCCCGACCCGGCATGTGGCGAAAAGGTCAAAAATGGCTCATTTTTATATGAGCGATCCCTTTTAAGCGCGCGGCAGTTGCGTGAATTGCGTGACCAGCCCGGGTATCGCGCAGACGAGATCGACAAGGCATTGAAAGAAGGGCCTGCCAAGATCAACGTTACCAGCGACGGGCGCAGAACTGGCGAAGATGATCGGTATGAGGTCTGGTATTACTACGGGCAGATATCAGAGGACGATCTCGCCCTGGCTAATCAGACATACGAAAAAGGCGATAGCGCAAAACGGCACGTTGATGTCGTTTGCACGATGGTCAATGACAGGCTGATCAAAGCCGCGCCTAGTCATTTGGATAGCGGCGAATTCCCGTTCGATGTCGTTCCATGGCAGCGCCGCACTGGGATGCCGTTTGGTATCGGCGTAGGGAAGCAGATAAACATCCCTCAACGCATGTTAAATGCCGCCACTCGAAATATGAACGATAATGCGCGGGTTTCCGGCGCTCCTCAAATTGTGCTGAAAAAAGGCGTCGTGACTCCGGCGGACGGCGTAATGGAAATAACGGGCGGTAAGGTATGGTTTGCCGACCCAGACCAAGACATAAATGATGTAAGGGGAGCGTTTACCACCTTTGACATCCCGTCCAGACAAAATGAGTTAATGGCAATCATTCAGTTCGCGCTAAAAATGGGCGAGGATGTCACTGGCCTGCCGATGCTGATGCAAGGCAGCCAAGGGAAGGCCCCCGACACCGTGGGCGGGATGCAGATATTAAATCAAAACGGCAACACCGTATTGAAGAGATTTGCTCGCATATTCGACGATAATCTGACCGAGCCGCATATCCGCCGTTATTACGAGTGGGTGATGATATTTGGTGACGAGTCAATGAAAGGCGACTTCAAGATTGATGCGCGTGGGTCTACGGCGCTAATTGATCGGGAGATTCAGCGGCAAGTAATTTTAGGCATGGGGAGTATGGTGGTCAACCCCGCTTTTGGAATTGATCCGTTATTGTGGGCAAAAGAGTTTTTGAAGCTCAATAAAATTGACCCAAAGAGCATGGAATTAACGCCTGAACGCGAGAAAGTAATCGCAATGCAGGCTCAAGCCGCACAACAACAGGCATTTTTGATGCAAATGCAGCCGTTGATGCAAAAACTTGCAAGCCAGGAACGCATTAAGGCGGCTGAACTGGATAACAAAAAGCAGATTCAATCGGCCGACCAACAACATGACGCACAGAAGTTTGTTGCCGATGTTGCCCTAAAAAAGGAAATGGGCAGCGGGGTTAATCAATGAAGCTGACAGCCGAGGAAAGAAATTCCTCAACCTGGCTAAAGGTGAAAGAATATTGTGAAGAAAGATTGTCGAGCCTACGGACTCGACTAGAAACGGATTTGGACGAAGTAAAGACCGCCAAAGCAAGAGGCGGTATTGCTGAACTAAAGGTTTTGTTGGCGGCTGATAAAGACCAGCCCCCGACGATAGGTAGCGACTCGCTTTAGGGCTGGTTGCTGAATAAAGAGTAGCCCGCTTTAAGCGGGTTTTTTATGGGTAAAACAATGAGCGAGAATCAACAGGAAGTACCGGAACCTACCGAAGCTGAAATGCAAGCTCAGTTTGAACTAGGATTCGCGGGCGGAGACAATCCCCCTGCCACTCCGAAAACGGACGAAGTAATCGTTCAGCCGGTGGTAAAGGAAGAGGCCAAGAAAGAAGATGTAATCAGCAACGAGGAATCCGAACCGGCGCCTGTATTGATGGGCGGATTGGACGAAACAGCGCTGAAGAACCTTCTTGCCAAGGCAGCGAAAGTTGATTCAATTGAAAGCGAACAGATCGCCACGCGCGATAGGTTGTACGGGAAAATCGGCGAATTAAATCGAGCAATACAGGAATTGAAACAACAGCAACAGACGCCCGCCAAGCCGGCCGGTGTAAAACTGTCGGCTAATCAATTCAAACGATTGTCGCAAGATTATCCAGACCTAGCCGAGGCGATTGCTGAGGATTTTGCAGAGTTGAATGTATCGAGTGGCGAGAAAGACCAGCCAGTTGATATTGAGGCATTAATAACGCCTCGATTAGAAGCTATCCAACAGCAAATCAAAGCGGAATCAGAGCAGCAGATGGAATTGCGCCTCATGTCATACATGCGTCCATCGTGGCGTGATGACGTTCAATCGCAAGATTTTACCCTGTTCAAGTCGCAGCTATCCCCTGATGTATCGAAGAAATTCGATGAATCGTGGGACGCTACTTACATCAATGACATTTTATCGCAATATGATGCGTGGAAAGATAAAGCCAATACTCCTAGGCAGGATAAATCAAAGCGCCTTGAGCAAGCTATTCAACCGCGGTCTACAGTCGCCGATCATACGCCATCCGATATAGACCAGTTTGAAGCTGGTTTTAAATCGGTAAATGGGCGAAAACTCTGAGGTAATTAACCATGGCTATCCAAACCTATACCCTAAATGCAGGTCGTATTAACAAGTTCAAGGGCGAAATTCTCGCTCATGCGCAACACGTCGAAGTTCTCGGCATTACTGGCCAGAACAGGAAGATGCCGAAAATGAACGGCGATACCGTCGTATATCGCCGGTGGTTGCCGTACGGCGCAACGTCCAGCACTGCGGCTACTCAAAACCGCCCTGCGGCTACTGCGGCGTCGCATATCCTGGACGAAGGTTCCACCCCCACTGCCGACTCCCTGACGCCGGTGGATGTCAGCGTAACATTGCAGCAATATGGCTGTTTGTATGGTGTAACCGATAAGACGGTCGATCAATATGAGGACGACATTCCTCAGGAGATGAAGCGTCAAGTCGGTGAACGTATGGGCCTGGTCCGCGAGATGATTCGCTACGGCGCCATGAAGGCATGCACCAACGTGTTCTACGCGGGTGGCACGACACGAGCCACGGTAGCGGCGAAAATCACGATCCCGTTTATCCGCAAGATCACTCGTAATCTGTTGTCTAACCATGCCAAGATGATTACGCAAATCTTGTCCCCGAGCGCGAACTTCAATACCGCACCGATTGAAGCGTCGTATTTGGTTTTCTGCCATACCGATTGCGAAAACGATATTCGTGAATTGCCGGGCTTTGTGAGCGTTGCAGAATATGGTCAACGTAAGCCGGTTCATGAAATGGAATTGGGTTCGGCGGACCGTTTCCGTTTCATCGTGTCGCCTGAATTGGCGGCGTATGCTGATGCGGCTACTTCTGGCGATGCTGTCGGTTCGGGGTTCCTGTCGACTACCGGCACTTATGCCGACGTGTATCCGATTATCGTTGTAGCGGAAGATGCGTGGGGCGATGTAGCGTTGCGTGGCGTGGATTCTGTCGACCCGACTTGGATTCCGCCTGGCGAGAAAGACAAAAACGATCCGCTGGGTCAGCGTGGTTATGTCGGCGCTAAATTCTATTCCGCTGCGAAGGTTCTAAATGACGGCTGGATGGCAATTGGCGAAGTCGCTGTTGACTCGTTGGCTGGCGCCTAATATGTGAGTGGGGGGTAAGTCCCCCACTTACTTTTCAATTTTAAGGAGAAGCACGATGCAAGCACATTATCCTAGCACGGGCGGCACTGCCTGTTTTTCTAAGGCTGGTCTGGCCGAAGGGACTACCTCTGCAACGATCAAAACCGCCGCCCCTAACGGCGCGGGTACTGATTACGCCATTCTTGGCCTGGGCTATCATAAAGTCGATACAGACAACATCGCAGTTACTGCGCATACGGTACAAGCGACGGAAACTACATGTCTGTATTTGGTCCAGATTAATTCCAGCGGGACCGTATCGACCAAGAAGGGCGACGAAGTCTCTACCACGGAATTGACGGAAGGCAGGGCGGTATTGAAGTGGCCAAAGCCGGATGATTCCAAATGTCCGATTGGCGGGTATAAGGTTGCAGTTGCGACTAGCTATACCTACACCAACGGTACGACTGATCATAGCGCTACCGGAATGACGGTGACGTATTATGATTTTGTCGGTGGAATGCCGCAATCGCCGCTAACTGCATAAAGGGGATATTTTATGGCTAATCTATTTCGGCTAAAGTCGTTGGCGGCAAGCCAAAATGAAATTGATCGCGTAAGCGATGCAAGTACGCGCATCGTAAACGTGACAACCTCGACTCTTATTGTCACGCAACGTAAGCACGATATGAAGGTTATAACGCTGAATCGTGCAGCTGGCATCGCAGTAACCCTACCTGTTGCGACTGGTAGCGGCACTGTGCTGAAGTTCTATGTTGGTACGACTGTTACGTCAAACTCAACCACGATCAAAGTTGCTGATGCAACTGACATCATGGTGGGGAATATTATCGCCAATTCAACTGGCGATACTCCTGATTTGGCGCAGCCGTGGCCAACGGCGTCGGATTCTGACACGATCACGTTGAACGGCACTACTACTGGCGGTATTGCTGGCGACTTCGTTACGTTGATTGATGTCGCGGCTAATAAGTGGTCTGTGCAAGGTGTTACTAGCTGCTCCGGTACTGAAGCGACTCCGTTCTCCGCGACTGTGGCGTAAGAATCTGCAATCCAACCAACAAGCCCGGCATAATGTCGGGCTTTTTTATTTGAGGTGAAACATGGCACGTCCGCGTAAAAATCTTGATGCAACCGAAGTCAATATCGCCCAAGGGACGCCGCGCGTAATGTCGTCATTTGGCGATGCTGATTTGTCTGATTCTGAAATAGAAGTCGTCGACGGCCCGAATATTAGTGACCGGGTGAAAATGGAAGCATTCATGGCGGAAAATGTTGAGGTCTACGTTCATGACTCCACCGACGAAAACGCAGAGCCCCTTATCCAAGTCGGCGTTAACGGTAGGAATCAATTCTTTGAGCGTGGCACTCAACAGACCGTAAAGCGCATGTTCGTCGCCGCCTTGGCAAGGGCCAAGCAAACTACATACAAAGAGCAAGAATACCTCGATGCTCGTGGTAATCGAGCTGTTCGTTATATTCCTCGAACTGCGCTTAAATATCCGTTTTCGATTGTGTATGACGCCAATCCTAATGGTATCGCATGGCTAGAGAAAACATTGGCTGAACATTAATGTCTACGACGATTCAATCAATTAGGCGGCATGTAGCAATGAAAATCAAAGGCTGTCCTAATCCGATTATCGACCAAGAGATTGTTTTCGCAACAAGGGAGTTATGCGAAAAATCCAAGGTATGGAAAACTGAAGAAAGCTCGGATGTCGTTATAGCAAACCAGGGAGACGTTGCATTGACTGTAGACGCTACTAATGCGGATATCGTCAGCATTGATTACGCGACGTATGATGGGTTTGAGTTAACGCCAACGACCATTTATGAAATGTCAGAGTATGTATCGAGGTGGCGAGAGCATACCGGAACGCCAACGCATTACATAACGGATTTGGTCAATACACAAGTCCGCTTATATCCTATACCTACCACGACGAATGCTACAGGTTTTGTTTATTCTCTGACATTAAAGCCTAGCGAAAGCGCCACAACGATAGAAGATTTTATAGTCGAACAATTCCTAGAAACGATAGTAAATGGCGCGTTATCTAGGCTATACATTCTCCCTGCAAACGAATGGACAGACGGTAACATGGCCATGTATTACGATAGGAAGTTTAAGCAAGGGATAGATTTGGCGAAATTCAAAGCAATGTCTGGATTTTCGACAACGTTAAATGGCATCAATTCGCAAACACTAGTGTAAGGTGAAAATATGGCAAATTTATTTTATCCGCTCGGCAAAAAGCATTTTGCGATTGGCGATGTTGTATGGAAAGCATCGGGCGGAAGCACCGTCAGGGCGTTTCTTGTGGATTCTACCGCATACACTTATAGCTCTACGCATGAATTTTTAAGCGACATACCTACCAATGCTCGGAAAGGCGCGAGTGGCGGTACGGCGATTACTGATGGCGTATTGCTAACGCTGATAGATGCGGCAACTAACGGCGTATTAGACGCCGACGATATCACGATATCCGGTATTTCTGCCGGGTCTGCGTTGCAGAATGTAGTTATTTTCAAGGACGGCGCGACTGACGCCGCGAGTCCCCTGCTGTTGTTTATTGATACGGCCACGGGACTTCCTGTTACTCCTGACGGCAACCCCATTCTAATTCAATGGGACAATGGGGCGAATAAGATAGGGGTCTTGTAATCATGGTTGATCTGATTATGCGAAGAGACGGAGTCGGCGGAAGCAGAAGTTGGGATTCCAGTCAAAATCAAGGTGGCGGCGGGTCTGTAAATATTACAGGCATTGCAGGAACGAGAAGCGACGGCGCCACATGGACATATACCGGCACCGGATTTGGGACTAAGGCTAATGGCAAACCCCTATATTGGTCAAACTTCGCATCGTCTGTTCAACCATCCGCACTAGGATTAAACGCAAGCTGGCCTTATTTGAGTCCTACGTCGGCATTGTATACGGGGACGGTTAGCGGGAGGACCGGCACATTTCTTAGCGATGATATATCGAAAAGCTCGGGCTCGATGGGCGTTGAGATTGACAACATACCTTCGACTGATTACATGTTTGTTTCCGTAGATAAATGCTACACGTTCGATATTGCCACTAATTTGGGACCAGCCGGGTTAAATCTAAAAATCTTTCGCATTTGGCCTGATCAATTCGGGGCTACGATCCCGTGGGGCAACAATATTTACGGAGCGTATCAAGGCCTAGAAGAGCCTAATTCGTTTCGTTCTACAAATGAATACTGCCAAGCCACTGGATACGGTACGCTTATTAAGAGAAATAATAGCGATGCCCTGTACCAATATAATCAATGGGACAGATATCAAGTAGCGTTTAAAGAGTCTGGACTTGATACTCAGGATGGTATTTTCTCCATTTATCGCAATGGCGTTAATTGGATGAAGAATTGGAAAGATGACGCAACAGGCACCGTATATGCCGCCGAACGTCAATGGGTGCTATCCACTTCCGCCAGGTACAACAAACATACTAAATTTGTTTTCGATCAGGTTAGCAACGGAACTGGAGTCGGCCCATTAGTTCTATATTATGACAGGATTTACGTCGATAATACGTGGGCAAGAGTGATGTTATCGAATTCCTCTACGTTTGCCGCTGCTACTGATTTAGAAATGCAAATACCTCAGACATGGACATCCACCCAAGTTACAGCGGTTGTTAATTATGGCAATCTAAACCAGGCGGCGCCGATTTATGCATACATCGTAGATGCACTAGGCAATGTTAACGCCAATGGAGCGTTAACGTGAGCGATTTTTCATATAATTTCTCTGCACAAGTAACCGCCAACCCGTGGACAGGGCCTGCAACTCTTCTTAAATTGTTCTCTTATCCTGACTGGCAAATTGTCAATGGCACTGGCCTTCAATCAACGACGGCTTATAACTCGATTTGGTTTGCTCATAACGTAGATTATGTAGGATCGGCGACGGCGATAGTGGCGGAAATAACCATTCCGTCTACCACTATTTCGTCCGATCATCCTGCGGCGGGTATATTCGTCAGGACAGGAGCCAATGCTGGAGCGGGGTATAATTTAGAGTTAACGACATCGACTACCGCTAACCTTCAATCTATTGCGACCAACGGCGCCAGAACGTATTTGGCTGGCATAACATTAGGCACGATTACCACATCGAGTTTAATCGGATTGTCCTATGTGCCGTCGACCGGCGTATTGACGGCAACGGTTGATGGAGTATCGAAAGGTACGTTTGTTGATACCACATGGGCAGCAGAAGCTAGTTTGGCGGCTGGCGGATATCTATACCAAACAAGCGGCGCACAAACACAAGCCATTTCGACGTTTGCCGGAACTGGAGTTGCGGCGGCAACATCGTTAACGTCGATATCTGGCGACGATATATTGGTAGATGGCGAAACTCTATCTTCGTATGTCGGTACTGGTTTGAGTGCGGCCAATGACATTAGGGTAACAAATAACGGAGATAGCGTAACCGCCACTTGGTCGATTAGCGGCCAAACAGCAACGGGTGGTATTATCTCGGCGGCGACGAGGGGGAACCTCCCCTATACGGACACGAATCATGTTTTAACTGCGTATGTGCGAGATGTCACCCCGTCAAATTTGGCGAGCCGAACAATTACGCTACAAGTCCCGTCGGGATATGTTACCTATCAGCTAGACGAAGCATCGGCAATTAAAACGCTTGGTGATTCCGGTCTATACGGCATTGGAACCATACCCGTAAAATCACAGGTTAAGCTTCCTGTCTCATACAGCGGGAATACCATAAATTATGAACTAATAAGCGGTATATGGACTGGCCGCATATCGTTTGCAAGTTTCATAATTCCGACATCTATTACTCTAAATGGCGAGTACCGCCCTGGTGATACTGGGGTATGGCAAAATCTTACAATGGTTTTGTACTCGCCGATAGTTGTAAGCGGTATCGCCGATTCAAGTATCGTCGGTAATCCGACCATAAAATTCACCAAGATAATTTCCGTCAGTGGCGTGGCAACAAGCGCGGCTGTAGGAACCCCGACGATAGTGCAAAATACGTTCAAAGTAGGCGCTCCTACTTTATATTCTAAAACACGCACGCATTTAATATACTCCACTAGGAGACAGTAGATGTCCGTTTACAAGCAACCCGTTGAAGATTATCGAGTAACTATTGATTGCTCTCGATCATTGTCGAGCAGTGAAACAATTACAACCATATTGGCCACGGCGATTGGTAACTCGGATGGGACGGCGACAACCGCCGCGATATCGTCATATTCGCACAATAATGCGCAGCAAATCCAGGTGGAAATCACTGGCGGAGCTGATGGCGATGTTTTAAAAATAGAGGTCGATATTCAAACATCGGTCCAGCCTCGCATTCAAGTCGAGGCGTGGCTTCCGGTTATTGAGATTTAATAAATAAAATGTCCGATTATTCCTATGACTTCTCCGCGCAAACAACGGCGAATCCATGGACAGGACCGGCTGAACTTTTAAAGTTATTCTCTTATCCCGATTGGCAAATCGTTAATGCCGTTGGTTTGCGGTCGACTACCGCCTACAATAACATCTGGTTTGCCCATAATGTAGATTACGTCGGTGGCTCGTCGCAAATTCGCGGCGGCATAACAACGTTGTCAACAACGTTTTCCGGGAACTACCCCGGCGCCGGAGTATTTGTCAGGTCGGGGGTCAACGCCAACGCCGGGTATATGGCGTATATAACATCGGCGACAACTGCGTCAGTTCATCGAGTAGCGACTAACGGCGCTTTAACATATTTAGGAGGCGTTACTCTATCCGGGTACAGCGCCGGGACGTTATTTGAGCTAGGTTACACCCCTACTGGTGGAGCGCTTGAGGTTTATGTAGCGGGGACGGCTCAAAGCGCCGGGCTCACTGATACCACGTATAGCAGCGAAACCGTACTTGCCGCTGGGGCCTTTCTTTATCAAAACACTGGCGTACAAGATCAGGAAATATCCACCTTTACTGGTACCGGCGTTTCCCCGTCGCACCTGACAAAGACGGCGACATCTAGTGCAGCGATACAGATATCGTCGACAACGACTGTAACGTCGTCATTAGTAATGCAAAAGGCATTGAACGCTACCGCAACGGCAAATGCTGCAATTCAGGCAACATTATCTCAGACGGCAACTGCCGGTCTTGGCATTGCGATAAAACCTACACTGCAATCTATAGCGTCACCCAGGATCAAAGCTGCATTAACGAAACTTGCGACTGCGAGCGCTGCATTGCAGCAATCATATACGATAAGCGCTACCGCAGGATCGGTAATTATATATTCATACCACGAAATAACCGCTACAGCGAGTGCCGCCATTGTACTGGCCAATGAAGCTATATCAATCGCCAGTATTGCGATAGAAAAAGAATACGGAATAACGGCAACCGCCGGTGTCATTATCACGGACGCTAAGGAAATAATCGCAACTGCATCGGCGGTTATACAAAAAAGCACAACCGATACTGCGACCATTAGCGTTGCTTTGCAAAAAGCACTAACAGCTATCGCTACTGCGTCGGCGGCAATTCAGATTGAATATGTATTGTCGGCAACTTCAGATATTGCGATAAGCAAAACGTTAGCGTCAATATCGACTGCGACATCTGCAATACTGAAACAAAACCTTTCTACAACGGCAACGGCAGGAATGGCGTTAAAAAGCGTATTGTCGAAAGTAGCTACGTTGTCGACGATAATAAGCAGGGCTATAACAAAAACGACAACCGCAAGCATCGGAACAAAAAAGAACGGGATATTAAAGACATCTACCGTAAGTACGCATATCGTCCCGTACGGTGAGACATATTGCTCGTTGTCCGATTATTTGAACGATGACGTGACAGTATCTGATTTGAATTCATATGTTTCTATTCAATATCTACAGTAGGAGATCGTAAATTATGGTTGCAACAGTATTGGTAGGCGAAAAAAATGGTGCAGGCGGTACGTTTACGGACAAGACATCCGGTATCGTTCGTTTCAAGAACGCAGATAATCCAACTGTTGACCTCGTAAATCCGATGGTGGTTCCGGTCGCCGGGACTGATTATAGCTATGAGAAGTGGCTAAAAATGAAAATAGGCGGAACTGGCCCCGCCAGTCAGATCACCAATCTGAAGTTTTATACTGATGGCGCCAACAGTCTAGGAACAGGAGTAGGATTATATGCAAAGGCGGTTACAACGTATGCAACACCGGCAGAGGCTACGGCAACGACTGGCTACACAGACGCTTTCACGTATACGTCAGGCTCACCCCTATCGTTAGGCGCAGGACCGTACAGCTCTACTAATACAGAAATGGGCGACCATTGTGTAATGATTTGCACGGTAGATAGTACCGCAGGTCCCGGGACTCCTTCTGACACACTGACTTTTGGTTACGACGAAATTTAACCAGAAAGAGCGATTACAATATGTATACGCGGATAGTTGATGACGACGGGACAAGGCACGGAATATCGCATGATCAAACGATTCACTTGATGGTATTTCCGGATGGTGATAATGAGATTTTCCAACGTCATGCGATTAAATGCGGCATTACTGGTGAAGTTTCTAAGCAAGTCACATGGCTGGTCGGGTCGTTGAATGGCGTGAAACTCTACTGTATGGAAGATGGTAAATTTGTCATGACGACCAGGGAGATTAATCCATAATGGCCACCATACAACAAGCCATTACCCTAGCAAGATATTTGCTAAATGATACAGTAACGACGTACGGATATAGCGATACAACGTTATTGCAATACGGGAATGACGCGATTGATGCTATCTCTGTCGCTCGACCTGAGTTGTTTAAGTCGTACATAGAAATAACGTGCATAGCCGACAGGGCGGAACAAACGATAAATGTAACCGATAGCTCTGGTCTCGATTCTGTTATCAGGGTGAAAGGCGGAAATAGTGTGACCATGATTGATCGGGACATATTGGATAGATTTAAGCCTGATTGGCATACGATGGCGTCGGCGGCTGCGGAACACTGGATACCGATAAAAAGCGACCCTATGAGATTCTTGATTTATCCTCCTGCGCCTTCTGGTCAGATATTGGTAGGGGTTCACGTTGTTAAGCCGAAGGAATATACAATCAGCGAAACCCACCCGTTATCCGACGTATATACGAGCGCAATCGCTGATTATATCGTTTCAATGGCGGCCGGTTCTGAGAATGAACGCGCAGACAATGCACTTTCTTCTAAGCACCTAGGCTACTTCCAAGCCAAGATCGGCATATCGAAACAAACGAACGTCGGGGCATGAAAACCAAAATACAAGACGTGGAAACCTACTGGGACAAGATAACAAAATTGCTTCATGTCCCGTTGATATCATTTATTGGGATGACCGTTTGGCAGATCAAGATACAAAACGAAACATCTCTTTTAAGGATAACCACACTTGAACATACGGTTCAACAGCATGAAGTTCGCATTAGAAATATAGAAGATTATCAATTGGTAGAACAAACGCAGGACGCTAATAAAGACCCTAAGCCGAAAAAGCTTCACGAAAGAAACATAAGCATCATGTCCAACAAATCGCCATCCGACAGGCGTAAATTGCGCCAAGAAGATCAAGATGAGAATTGATTATCAAGCGTTCATAGGCCAACTTCCAAGAATATCGACCGAACTTTTGCCCCCAGCCGCCGCTGTTCAGGCAACAAATTGCAAACTTTGGACAGGCGAGGTTCAACCGATAAAGAATTACAAGCAAAATTTTGCATTAACGAAACCAGGGACCATCAAAACTATTTACCTTTTCGGCGGCTTGTACTGGTTCCACGATACTGCGGATGTTGATTATGTTCGCGGCCCTGTCAGCGGGAACACGACCAATCGTACATACTTTACAGGCAATGGGGCGCCAAAGGTAACGGACAACACCCTGGCCCTCACAGGGGGCGGGACGAATTACCCGATCTCTTACTACACTCTCGGCGTTCCAGCGCCTACCAGCGCCCCTAGCGCGGTTGCAGCCGGGGCTACGTGTAATCCCGGAGACGAAGAAACAATAGCGTATGTGTATACCTACGTTACTGGCTGGGGGGAAGAAAGCATCCCATCACCGCCTTCTGCCAATTTAACGAGGTGTCCGGGGGATACGGTTACTGTCACGGGTATGGGAGTCGCGGCTCCTGCTGGGAATTACAACATCACCAAAAAGCGCATTTACCGTATTCAACAGAATCAAACGGGGTCAGATTGGCAATTTGTCGATGAAGTGAACATTACCGATGCCACGTATGTTGACACTGTTGCGGATGCTGATTTGAATGAAATTCTTACATCGACTTACTATGACGTACCTCCTACTGATATGGCGGGTTTAACCATAGGCCCGTATGGCGTTATGGCGGGGTTTACGTCAAACAGCGTTTGTTTCAGTGAGCCGTGGATTTTCCACGCATGGCCAGCCGATTATCAATTACAAACGACATATGCCATTGTAGCCATCGGCGCAATAGCTGATAGCTGGATAGTGTTGACTGAGGAGCGGCCATATTTAATCGGCGGGCAAATACCTTCTCAATATTCAATCCGTCGATTAGAGACGGATCAAGCCTGCGTCTCCAAACGTTCCGTGGTGAATTTTGGTGATATTTTAGCTTATGCATCTCCTGATGGCGTTACGATTATCGACGCCGCCGGTAACGCTTCTATCGCCACTTCTGGACTATTCACGCGCGATGAATGGCAAGCATTGAAACCTACTTCAATGATGGCGGTTAGATGGGAAAAGTATTACCTCTGCTTTTACGACACAGGAACAACTACTGGCGGGTTTTATCTTGATCCTAAGAATCCAGAATTTGTTGCATACACGAACATCTACCCACTTGCCAAACACAATGACCTGGTATCCGATTTGGTATACTTAAATGTGGGCGGTAATGTCGTTGAGTGGGACAACAATACCACTTATCTTACCTATACATACCGACCGAAGCCGGTTGTGACCGTAACACCTATTCGACTCGCGGGGGCGAAAGTATGGGCTTCGAGTTACCCGGTAACGTTTAATATGTACGTCGATGGAACGTTACAATATACGTATTCCGTCCCTGACGCGAAGCCGTTTCGTTTCCCTTCCGGGTTCAAGGGAAGGACATGGCAGCCAGAAATAACGGGTACAGCTAATGTAAAGCGAATATCTATGGCATCTACCATTGGAGAATTAAACGATGGCTAGTTGGCCGTCTTTGCCTAGTCTGGCCGGACTGGCGAAAGAGGTTGCCGCTGCGATTGGACCGCTAAAGGAGATCATCGCCAAGATGACCGGACAATCTGGCACATGGCGCGACCAGGTGGTCACAAAAGGCGATTTGGTTGATGGAGGGTTAGCAACCTATCGTTCCCCTGATGGGACCAAGCATCAAGCAAGGAATGCGTCCGGGAATTTAATCCCAGTCCAAGAAGGTTCGGCATATTTCAAAATACCTCCGGCAGTTACTAGCTTGACGGCTACGGGAGCATTTGCAAGCATCTTTTTAGAATGGACGGCACCTGTCTACCCATATATCGCGTACTACAACATATATCGGGCAACCACGGATGATGTCGGGGTTGCAACGAGACTTGGGACCACTACGGATACATTTTACGCCGACAACATCGGAGAAGGTACTGGGTCTGCTCCATATTACTATTGGGTGTCGGTTACGTCGCAAGCGAATAATGAGGGGCCAAAGAACGCGCTCGCGGGGGTTATAGGGCGAACATCCTACAGCCAAACTTACGTCCTATCCGTTCTCACGGCGAAGTGGCAAGCGAATCATGTTTATTCGGCCAATGGATATGTTATCCCAAATCCGGTGAGTGAAACGGGGCTATGGTATAAAACCACCGCAGGGGGAACTTCGGGTGGCACTGAGCCTACTTGGCCAACCGTACTAGGAAATACGGTAGCAGATGGTACGGTTACATGGACCGCTATTGCCGTCCCTACTGAGTTCCCCCCGTTCATGGTAGGCGAAATAGACGGGCAGCCAGGAATCATCATCAATAAAGCGTGGATTGGTGACGCTACGATCACAAACGCTATGATCGAATCGTTGGCTGCCGATAAGATTACGGCTGGGACTATTACGGCGGCGGTTGAATTATTAGCGGCTACGATTACCTCCGGGTATATCAGAACATCATCGGGAACCGGACAACGGCTAGAGATAGATGATACAGGGTTTTTCATCTGGGCTGGCACCGGGAGCAAGACGGCGGCAAATGGTGTCTTTTCGGTCAGCGATACCGGAGGCGTTCAATTTAGGAAATCTGATGGAACGCTAATCCTTGCTTCTGACGGAACCGGATATGTCGCAACCGATGCCGCCGCCGGTGCGACATTCACAAGCGCCAATGCCGGGGCGTTAGCTTATGCGAATACAGCCAACTGGCAAACACAAGTCTCCGGGACGGGCAAGCCAAGCGACAATGCAGACAATACAAAGGTCGCCGTCGAGGCCGTCCTTTCAGTAAATGACGCCGGGGCGATCCGTAATATAAGTTGGCCGACCACGAAGAAAATATCGCTTGATTTCGCTAATCAACTACTCGGGATCGGGACGGATGATTGGGCGTCCACGAATGCTAAGATACTGTTTCAATATAATAGCGGGACGCCGCGTGCAAGTATTGGCGACAAGTCAGCAGAAAAATATATCGAATTCGATGGGACCGATGTTAATGTCGGATTGAACACGAATATCAGCGGAGCGGACGCAGTAGGCAATAAACAAGAGTATTTTTCGTCACGCTTCAGCGATATTGCTGGCGAGTACAAACAGACTACGCGGGCAAGTGGCACCGTAACGTCTGGGCTCGATGCGTCGGTATATCAGCCTTATTGTAAGCTACACTTGGCGGCGTCCGCGAATTCATATGCGGCAATCGAAAAGCACACGTTTTTTACTTTTAACGGAGCAATACAGGGAGTTACGTCGCGATTAGCGAGAGTGTTATTTACGCTAGGCAGTTCGTGGAGTTCTGGTATTGTCTCTAATTCGATGCCACCATTTATTATAAATTTAGGCGGGTTCGGATATTTAGCCAATGGAGTCGGAATATATCTAGGCGACGACAAAAAATTATATGGGTATTCAACAAAATATCTCGTCAGTACATCCACATGCCTGCTATACGATTGGTCGGCGGGCAGCCCGCAAATAGGTGATATTTTGATGGATTTTTCATCTGGCAATTACGTGAAATTTTACAACGGTCAGACTCGCACGCTGCTCGGAACGATCACTACGAATTTAGCCAGTTTCACGCAAGGCGGTGATACAATATTCAGCGCTTACGTGCAAAACCCGCTAAGTGGCACATATAGTTCAATGGACGTAACGCTTTGGAATTTGCGGATGGCATATTGAATGGAAATCCGTCTCGCCAACGTTCGCGACATAGAAAAGATGTTGCCAATGTGTTCCGCCATGCACGCCGAGTCGCGCTATCGAATTTATCACTACAGCCAGGAAAAAATGAAAACGCTCATCGAGCGTATGACGACGGACGATGACTCCATCGTACTTGTGACTGAGCGCAACGGTGAAACAATCGGGATGTTTTTGGCGACTATCGGGACGCACTTTTTTGGCGATGATCGCTATTCGTCCGACGGGTTGTTGTATGTCGTTCCAGAGCACAGAGGAACAAAGGCGGCGAAAAATATGGTAACATACTACGTGTTGTGGGCAAAAAGCAAGGGCGTGAGCGACATACGTATTGGCGATACCACCAACAACAATCCTGAACAAAATGAAAAGTTTTACCAAGAATCAGGGTTTATCCGCATTGGCGGAAACTTTCTCTACGAAGGAGGCGAATAATGTGCGGAGCAGATTTTGATAACATGATTAATGGAAAAACAGCTTCACGCCAAACGGCGTCTGCTAATAGAGCCATTGATTTGCAGAATGCGCAATTTCAAGAACAACTCGCATATGCGAAGCAGCATGACGCCGAACAACAAGCGCTCGCTCAAGCGCAATTTGATTATCAAAAGCAGCTTGCCACGCAAACTGACGCAGAACGAAAAGCCCAATCCGATGCGATGATGGCTGAAGCGACATTGACGCCAGAGAAGATTGCCGAGGCCACGGGAGGAGCGGCGGGGACTGTAACCAAACAATTTGACAATGCTCAAGCAGCACAGCAACGCGGCCTTACGGCGATGGGCGTCGATCCCGGGACCATGAGATCGGTGAGCGCAGATAGAAGTTTGGCGCTGACAAAAGCGGGTGCTACTGCTGGCGCGATTAATTCCACTCGATCACAAATGCGCGATATATCACAACAACGGATGGATAATGCGCGACTTGTTAGAATAGGCCTGAATCCGCTAGCGTTAAATGTGACAAACACAAACATTGGCCTACCAAGCGCCACCTTAGGCACGATGAGCCAAGGCGTTGGGATGTATGGGAATCAGGCCGGGATGATGTTTAATCAAGCGAGCGCGACTAGACAAGCCGGAATGGGTCTTATTGGTGACGTTATTGGGGCCGCAGCAAAAGTCGCTGGGGCGGGGGCTGGAGTCGCTGGGGCGGGGGCTGGGGGATAATATGGCTGGATTTGGTTTAAGTAATGCTGTAGATGGTGCCATTAACGCGTATTACATGGCGAAGAATGATAAAGAACAAGAGGCTCGCAGACAATTAGAGCAACAAAACGCAGAACTGCAAAATCAGCAGTTAAAGAATCAAGTCGATTCTGAAACGCGATATAAGCAAGGTCTATCCTCTGCCTATGATCAATCAGTACAGACGAAGCCATATAAATACGACCAATTCGACCAAAACGACGTAATACCCGGAAGTGATGGATTGCAGTCTATTGCCGGTGTCGACAAACAGAAGTATCTCACTGGCGCCGAACAATCTGCAATGGCGGCTGGACTTCCAGAGAAAGCGGATATTTTGAACAAAATGCGTCAACAGGACGCGCAAGAAGGATATAAGCAAGCATGGCAATATGCCAAAGCTGGTATGTGGGACAAGGCGAATGAAGTATTCAATTCTATGGGGGACAGCAGGGCGAAGATCGATCCTCATCCTGGGTTCCCCGATGGTTCAGTAGCCTTGGTCACGACCGATAAAGGCGACCAATCGGCGATTGATCTTAATAAGTTTGGTCAAGCGATGGGGTACACCTCTAACAAAATAACGACATTAGGCGAAGGACAGCAGGCAATAGACAGTTCAGGAAAGGTTGTCGCGTCTAATCCAAAAGGCGATAAATATGTCTTTACCGACGCTGGGGTCTTGGATCAATCCAGCGGGAAAATCACCCCGCTTACGAAAGAACAACAAGCGGCGATGGCTAAAAAGGGGTCTGTTGGCGGGTCGACTTCTGGCAATGTCCAGTGGGCCGAATGGTTAACTAATAATGTTTTCGGCGGTGATCACGGCGCGGCGGCGAATTATATCAAAAGCTCAAGCGGCAATCCGATAGATAATAAGACTCGCTTGATGCAAGCCATATTGAAGCATGATTCGGATAATTACATACAACGCCCATTGCCAGAAGTGTTAAAAGAGGTAGACGATACGTTTTCGGCGATGGCAGGAGGTAGGATCGTAGGTGGCGGGGTTCCGGCTCAAGGCGAGACGCCAACTACCGGGGTAGCAAATATTTCTCCTCCAAAAGTGGCCATTGATGCGTTGCGGTCAAATCCTTCTTTGGCTCCACAATTCGCAGCTAAATACAAGGTCGATCCGCGCCAATTCATCCAGCAAGACAATGTTAGTCCGTCACAGCCTTCACCTTCTTCTGGCGGATTGACTAGCATGGTGGATCGTATTCAAAGAGAGAAGCAACTCAATGCACAATTGAGCACTCCGCCAAATCAAGAGCAAATTAGCATGGGTAAAAAGTTCGGACTGCCATCGACAGCCACAAAAGAACAACGCGGCAAGGATTATAACTCAATGGCAATGGCCTATACTAATGTCATACGAGACGCAAATTCTGGCAAAGTCCCTCAATTGGACGACTTGCAGAATGCGCTTAGATTTGCGCAGGGTAAAAACGATACGGCAACTGCCAAACAAATCACTGACATTATCAACAGATTCTACAAGTAAGGGGTTAATGTGGCCAATTTCTTCGATCAATTCGACGAACCGCCTGCTAAATCCAATTCTGTCAAAGACCGATTCGAGAATGGGACTCCGCAGCGAGATTACCCATTAACTGGAACAGGCGATCCTGCGCTGGAATCCTACCTAAATCAAAGCTCCAAAGCACAGTCAGGGAATTACTTTGATCAATTTGATGCGCCTGAATCGTCGAAACCTAAGTCCAGCAAGGAACCTGGCATATTTTCAGATGTTGGCAATGAATTGCTGGCGGGAACCGGAAATATATATTCAGGCGGATTACATGCGGCGGGAATGGCATTTGATGCTCTTGGCTGGGATGCGGCAAAGGATCAGGCGAGAAAATGGGAACAAGAAACGAATGAATCAGTAAATAAGTTTTTGGGGAATTTAAGCTCCAAGCAAAAAGAGGCTAATGCCAAAAAGTTTGTTGAGCAAACCGGCCCCGACTGGACAGACATTGCCCCCGGCCCAGCATGGAAAGACCCCAGGGCGATTATCGGTAACGCCGTTCAATCCGCCCCATCTACAGCGGCCAGCATGGGCATTGGTTTTGGCCTATCAAAAGCCATCGCTCCATTGGTAAGCAAAGCACTTCCCGCATTGAGCGCAGCAGCCACCGAGTCGGTTACTGGCGCGATTGCTTATGGCCTTGGCGAGGGTGCAACGTCTGCGGCAAGCGATTCTGAGCAAGTGGCCAATCAAATCAGATCAATGCCAGAGGGGGTACTTCAGACCTCTCCGACCTATCAATACTACTTGCAAGATCATAGTCCGCAAGACGCCCGCGAAAAGGTAGCGATGGATGCCGCCAAGCGGACTTTTTGGACTACCGGGGCTGTAACAACCCTACTTGGTGCCCCAATGGGTGCCGTGTTTGGACGGATGTTTGGCAAGTCTGGTCCTGTCGCCTCTAGCAGATTAAAATCGTTATTGATGGGCGGTCTTGGCGAGGCCGGGCAGGAATTTGCCCAAAGTGGCGCGGAACAGGCATTGCAGAACGAAGCCACTCGTAAATACGCCAATCCGGCCCAAGATATCAAGGAAGGCGTGATCAATCAAGCCGTCGCTGGGGGTATGTCGGCATTCCCAATGGGCGCAGGTGCTGGCGGGCTAAGTTATCAATCCCCCACTCAAGCGAATATCGAGCAACCGTCAGAACCATCGAAAGCCCTGCCGAATCTCGGACCTAATCCGATGGTTGTGTTTCCAGACGGCACTACGGCTAGAAAGGGCGAAGTCGATGACGCCATTGCAAAATTGGAAGCGAGCGGAAAACAAGAAGAAGCGGCTCAATTGCGCGCCAAACTCTTTGGTTATGCACAACAGCCCGCTGATCAAGAACAACAAGCGGAACCGGCCGCCCAACCTAATTTCTTTGATGCCTTCGACAATCCGCCTCCTATCGGCAAGAATGCTCCCCAAACGCAAGAGGTCTTGATCCAAGGCATTCACAAACAAGCCGTAGGCCAAGATTACACTCAAGCATTAAATGAGCGCCAGGCGCAACAGGAAGCCGAACAGGCGCAAAAGATGAATCAAGGGTATGACCAAGCGGAGGCTGAACAACGCAATACCCAAAGCCGCTTGGCTGATCTTATTGCCAAAAACGATACTGAACAGGCAAGTGAGCCTAATGCCCTTCAATTGGCAATGAACAAAGCCAAGGTTCAATCTCAAGCCAATATTCAACCGGATGATATCATTCGGCCTAACGGTCAGCCATTTCCGAGTCGTCCGGCAGTCGACTTCCATATCAAGGCCAAGAAGCTGGGAGACTATGCTCCCGTTCAACTGGCCAAGGGTCAATGGGTGGCGAGAAAGGTACAAGCGCCGCAGGAAGAAGTGTCCGCTTCTCCACTTCCCCCTACTTCAAATACCCGCCTTTCCCTACTTCGAATACCTACTCCTAAACCAGGGATTCAGTCGTCCAATATTGAGGCACAACCTACAATATCGGAACCAGAATCGACGCAGACCATCATTCAAAAGGCTGCGACAAATTACCCTACTTTCGATAAATACCAGTCATATTTGCGAGGTCGATTGGGGAAGGATGGGATAGCCAAAAACCAGGACATTATCAACCAAGCGTGGGATCAACGAGCAACGCCAGCTAATCAGCCCAGCGCCGAAGCGGCAACGGTTTCGTCTACCCAGGAGATGCCAGCCACCGCCGATCAAGGGGCAAGCAATGCTGGTGAGAAGCATGTTGCCGACGTTGGCAATATGATCGGGAAGCAGAAACAAGCAAACGAAACAGCCACAATCTTACCTAAGATTACTGCGGAGAAAGAGATTCTTGAAACCAGAACACCAATGGAAGTAGCGCAACCAACGGCAGTGCAAAGAACTTCGTTTGAGACGATCACGCTTAACGGTCCCAAAAAACTTAAAGGTAAATTGTACGAAATGCCTGGGTATAAAGGCCCGCAATTAGCTGTTGTAGAATACAAGTCGCCGAGAGGCCAAGGGTACCGCGTATATCTTCCGAAGAGCGGGGTAATGCTTACCGATAACAATGGAGTTGGCAAATTAAATGATACGTTGAAAATCGCTGTTCAACGCGTTTCATATGCTAAATCTAAAGCGCAAGATAACAAACCAGCCGCATCACAGAATGCGGGCGGCGCAATCAATGAATCTGCTAAGATTGGCCCCGTGAAAGACAACCATGGGTCGGGCGACAACCTCACTGATTCAAAACCCCTTCAGCCCGATAGTGAGGAATTTAAGCAGTGGTTCTCGGGAAGCAAAGTTGTTGATGCTAACGGAAAGCCATTGATTGTATTCCATGGAACGAATATACAGTTTGACAAATTCGCAACAAATCCAGAAAGGCGAGTGTGGAATGACGATGCATCTCCAGAAGGACTATTCTTTACAGACAATAAAGATGAGGCCGGATTTTACGCCAGTACTGCTGAGAGAAAGAATGGCGGAAATGCTCATATTGTAGAGTCATACCTATCAATACGTCATCCACATTTTGTAGATAACGACGACATATCAAGCTATATCAGAGATTGGCTCTATAAGCTTCAACAGAATGACCCGGAACAATATGACTTCATGGCCAGTACAAAAGCATACGAACTGCCTGAGTATCAAACCGGGTTAGCGCTTGCGATCAAAGACGCCAAGAACTCAGGTAAAGATGGGGTAATTTATACTAGCGAACTAGAAGACGGGACAAAGCAGAGGTTTTTTGTTGTATTCGATCCGGCACAGGTGCAAATCGCAAACCCTAACCAACCCCAGCGCACCCAAGGCGCTGCCGCCCAAGACCCCCCGCAGTCCGCGCCGAAGAAAACATATCAGCAATTGCTGGATGAAGCGTTGGCTGGCACGAAACCGATTTCCGAATCCGACAAGTTGCGCAGGCAGGCAGACGCACTGACCAAAGAAGCCATGAAGATGATTGGCGGAGTCGAGCCGGGGCAACCGATCCGCTCGACCGCTGACCGCAACAAGCGCGACAAGGCGATGGAGAAAATGGCAAAGTCTGCCGATCTGCTGCGCCAGGCTGATGAACTCGACGCTGCCGCCCAAGAGCCAACGCCAGCGGCGGAGCGCGCTCACCAATATCCGCTACCCGGCACAACGTCAGAAAGCCACGAAAGATGGCGCCTTGTTGAACAGGGCCGCGCCGAGCCGGACGCTGACCAGCGCAAGCTCATGGACGCAGTGGACGCTGCGCGCAAGTCTGGCATCAGCTCATACAATGAGGCCGTGGATCATGTTGTTGAGAACCTGAAAGGCTACCTGCCAGAAATTGCCCACACTGGCGATGGCAGCCCAATCAAGTCGGAAGTGATTGGCGCATGGAAAGCGCTGGACACACAGGGCAACAAGAAGGCCAACGACGAGGCCAGAACCCGGCTTAACCTCAGCGTCGGCCAGAAGATCGGCAACATCACGCCAAATAGCGGAAAGATGCTGCGCGCCGTTTATGTTGAGGAAGTCGGCAGCACGCACTACACGCTGGTGGGAACGGCAGGCAATAAACAGGCCAGAATCTCACTTGACCCGACGGGCCTTGAGCGGGCTATTCAACGTGCGCAACCAGATAAGGTGGAAGCCGCCCAACAGTCCACCCAATCCCCGGAACCTGAACAGCCGGCAGAAGCGAACAAGCAGCCATGGCAGATGACGCGAAAAGAATGGGACGCTGCGCGTGAGAAGGTTCGTCCAGAAGTCGTGCAAAGCGATGTCACCAAAGCCTCTTCCTCGCGGGCCGTAGCTAATATCAAAGCCTTGGAACATTTGTTGTATGGCGTGACAGATACGGCAAGCGAGAAATTGCGGGCCGCCGCTAAGGGCGATATTTCGCTCACTCCTGACGAAGTCGAAGCCCTTACAGATCGCCTTGAGCGCAAAGTTTCGCATCGTGACGTGGTTGAGAAGGCATTGGCCGAAGGCAAACCCGTTCCTAAGAATGTATTAGCCGATTATCCAGACCTGCATCAAAATGCGTCTTCTACGCAACAAACTGGAAAGATCGAGGACTTCGGCCAGAAAATCGGAGGGGCCAGAAAAGATATCTGGCAGTCCTACAAAGATACTCTGGACGAAGCCAAGGACATAGACGTTGCAGCCGAACCGCTCTCGAAATCCTGGCCTGCACCAAATTATGATTCTCTACTGGAGGCAGGCGCTGATCCGTGGGCGGTCGCTTTTATGCATGCAGCCCGCGATGAAATCCCGGCCAAGCCTTCAAAGTCATGGCGCCTGAAAGGTTGGGTGGATCAGGTCAAACTCTTGCGCGATTTTGCAATTGGGCTTGCCGATGGCGCAGTATCTGTTGAGCACGCCCGAGAAGAAATCACGAAGAGGGATTCTCTGCGCGACATAGCCGGTCGGATCGAACTCTACATGGAGGTCGGGCACAGCCAGTCCTTGCGCGGCGTGAGAATTTCCTACGGTAATTATAGCCTTCACAACGGCATTGAATATGACCCGCCAAAGAC